>Ga0197143_1000364_pt1 | contig 52295 bp, 40 predicted proteins | sample GBS70_MetaG_FD_148603 | JGI IMG/M metagenome (GOLD analysis project Ga0197143, IMG submission 148603) | Sediment microbial communities from Great Boiling Springs, Gerlach, Nevada, United States - GBS 70_MetaG | ecosystem: Environmental > Aquatic > Thermal springs > Hot (42-90C) > Sediment... | reverse complement strand
TGATAGATTCTAAGAAAATTTCTGTTTGTTTCAGCGCGAGATTACTTCCGCGAGTCCCGACAAAAAACAACATTCTGAAAGATTAAATTCCAAAAAATTAAAAAAATTATTTTTTAAGTTCAAATCCGCTTTCTACCCATTGCTTTATTCCACCGGCATTTATAACTTTTTTGTATCCCCTTTTGATAAGTTCTTGTTTTGCTATTTCAGACCTTCTCCCGGATCTACAATACAATACAATAGTGTCATCTTTTTTTATATTAAGCTTTTCTATTTTTTCTCCTATCTCATCGTGCGATATATTTAAATCCGTTCCCGGAATATAACCTGATTCAAACTCTTCCTTTGTTCTTACATCTATCAAAATAAAATTAGTTTTACCTTCTTTCCTTTCTTCTATCATCTTTTTAAGTTGCGCAGGGGAAATATCTTGAGCAAATCCGTTGTACCTGAAAGGGAAAAAGAAAAATGAAAAGAAAAAAATGAAAGTAGGTAAAGTCAAATATGTAAAAAGACCGCCGAGGTTTTCAAATGAAAATTTTGCTCCAAAACACATAATCTAATTATTTTAACCAGTAAATTTTCTCAAAATGAATTTTCTCAAAATAAAAAAACAGCAAAAAAATAAGATTTCATAGGATTAATTTTCCATTACCAAATTTTCCAGGGAGCTTCGCCTGACTCCCATAATTTTTCAAGTAAGTTTTTATCTCTCATTGTATCCATACACTGCCAGAATCCTTCGTGTTTGAATGCAGCAAGTTGTCCTTCTTCTGCTAATCTTTCAAGAACATGAGCTTCAAGGCTTGTATTTTCATCTTTTAAATAATTAAATATTGCGGGCTCAAAAACCATAAAACCCCCGTTTATCCATCCTTCTCCTATCTGAGGCTTTTCAGTAAATTTAAGTATTTTGCCACTATCATCTGATGGGTCAAAAATTATTCCTCCAAATCTTGCGGGTGGTCTTACCGCAGTTACTGTTCCTATTTTACCATGCTTTCTATGGAAATCAAGAAGCTCTTTCAAATTTATATTTGCGACACCATCTCCATAAGTCACCATAAAAGTTTCATTCCCTATATATTTTTTTAGTCTAAGTATTCTTCCCCCTGTGTTTGTATAAATTCCGGTATCAATTAACCAAACTTTCCAGTTTTCTTTGTTGCTATCGAAAAGATAACTTTGTCCCGTTTCGAGGTCTAAAAATATGTTTGAGTTTATAGAGTAATAATCTAAAAAATATTTCTTTATAACTTCTCCTTTGTACCCGAGAGCAATTATAAACTCGTTAAAACCTTGTGAAGAATATATTTTCATGATGTGCCAAAGGATAGGTTTACCTCCTATTTCAACCATAGGTTTAGGTTTTACCGTAGTTTCCTCAGAAAGGCGGGTTCCAAAACCACCGGCCAAGATAACTACCTTCATAAAAATTATTTTATTATTGGCTCATTGCTAAAACTTCATTGAAATAAAAAAATTATTTTATTCTTAGGAGATAACCTCCGGGGGCACAGGTAATCAGCAATTTGTTTTCTATCTCTTTATCAACGACAAAATTTTTGTTATGTTTTAGAAATTCTTTTACAGCTGTAAATGGGTTATTACCTTTATCCCAAGGTCTGTCTTTATAAAAGCCTTTTGGGAGGAATTCATATTGTGTCAAAGACTACAAGGTAATTTCCTTTTGTTACGAATTTTGAGTATATATTTAGCTCTTTGAGAACGTGGTCGTGAGTATGCAAAGAATCTAAACAAACCATAACTTTTTTGTGCTTTTTCACTATTTTCTGAACTTCTTTTACTATCTTTTCATCTGTTGATGAACCTTCAATCATCACTATTCTTTTTGAGAGCGGATGTCTTTCAATTTCTCTTCTGTTATGCTCTTTAATTTCAATATCAATTCCCACAACTTCTCCTTCCCCTATGAGTTCAAGCATTGAAGCATAAAATATTAGCCCTCCACCATGAGCAATTCCCGTTTCAATAATTAAATCAGGTTTTGTTTTCCAAATAATTTCTTGCAAAGCAATCATATCTTGTGGGATTTGAATAAAAGGTCTTCCTAACCAATCAAAGTTATAAGAATACTTATACTTGGCAGAATCTATTATAAATTTTAAAGCCAAACTCTTTAGATTTTTATCCTTCCCTAATCTTCTAATATTTTCTTTCCTTTCTCGTTTGAATTGTTCAATTGGGCTTATTTTTCTCACAAATTTTTTAATTTTAAATTTTAATTTTTATTTTTATTTATTTTTATTTTTTAATTCCATTATATAAAGAATTTTATCTGGTAGTTGAGTATCAATTTCTGATAATTCTACATATCTAATAGAATCCTCCTGAATTTCTTTCTTTAACCCAATCTCCTTAACTTTAGAAAATCCACAGCGAAGATAGAGAGCTTGGGCCTTCAAATTATCTGAAAATACTCTTAAAAATATCTTTTCCATACCCAAAAAATTAAATAACCAGTCAGTTAACGTCTTTACAGCATATGTCATTATCCCGGGGGTTTTACAATCTAAAGCCTTAACTACATTATCTAACTCACAAACGAAGTCACCTTTTTCAAAGAATATTACTCCTAAATGGCCTGCTAATTCTTCCTCTATTGTTTTCACCATAAAAAGTATTCTATTGTCTTTTTTAATAACTTGATTTTTAAGCCAATTTTTTGTTCTCTCCTCGGTTACTTTAAACTGGGTAAGAAAGTTCTCTTTATAATACTCCCTCCACTTAGTTATAAATTCAATGATTTTGGAATTGTCTTCTATTCTATCATCTAAAACAGGTTTCAAAGTTCCGATTTTTTTCCTTTCGTCATTTAGAATATCAAGAACAATCTTTACTTTACCATTTTTTATATCTCTTAAATAAGAAATTATCCATTCTTTATTAAGCATATTTTCGTGATTTATTTATCTTGAGCAAATTAAGCAAAGTTTTACATACGTAATCTACTTCTTCCTCAGTAATATTCAGCCCACAAGGTAGATTTATCGCCCTCTGAGAAATATCAAAAGCAACTGGAGTATCTGCCTTACAATTTATCGCAGGAAGAGAAGAAAGCGGATAGAAAAATGGTCTTGCCTGAATGTTATATCTTTCAAGATCTTTTATCATCTTCTCTTTACTGATTTTATAAACTTTATTGTCCCAAACCACAGTCACCATCCAATAAGTGTTTTTTGTATTAGGTCGTTCTACATTCAATTGCAAGCCAGGAATATTTGAAAGCCTCTCTTTATACCAAGAAAATATTTTTCTTTTCTTGGCAATGAGTTCATCTATTCTCTCTAATTGCGCTAAACCACAAGCAGCCTGAAAATTAGACATTTTATATTTATAGCCAATTTCCAAATTCCAAAAAATTTTTTTCTTATCCTTACAATGATCGTTATAATAGCGAGCTTTTTCAATTATTTCTTTATTATCGGTCAAAAGCATTCCTCCCTCTCCGGTCACCATTGTTTTTGAGCCATGGAAACTAAAACAAGAGACATCTCCAAAGCTCCCGGCTTTTTTACCATAATACTCTGAACCTACGGCTTCTGCTGCATCTTCTATGACCTTTAAATTGTATTTTTTAGCAATTTTTAAAATTGGCTTCATATCAGCTACATGACCGTATAAATCAACTACTACTATTGCTTTTGTCTTTTTTGTTATCCTCTTTTCTATATCTTTAGGATCAATACACCAAGTATCTGGTTCAATATCGGCAAAAACTGGTTTTACACCCATCCAATACAATGGTTCAACTGTAGCAATCCACGTAATATTTGGAACTATTACTTCATCCCCTTTTTTGAGACCTAATGATAAATAAGCTAAATGTAAAGCTGCAGTACAAGAAGAAGTGGCTAATGCATATTTCCGACCTACATATTCAGCAAATTTTTTCTCAAACAAAGTCACATATTTTATATGATTTTCATTCCACCCATCTCTGGCAGCTTGAGCCACATACTCCACTTCTTTATCGGTAATCCAGGGCCCAGTAATAGGTATTAACTTTTTAGGTTTTTCCATAATTTTTCTTAAATAGTGGCCAATTTTTGTCTTTTTCCGAAATGACGGAGGGTTCAAGTGGCCATTTTATATTAAAAAAAGGGTCGTCCCAACGAACACCTGCCGAATGTTCCGGAGAATAAAATTCAGACGTCAAATATAAAACTTCACAATTGTCGGTTAGAGTTTGAAACCCGTGAGCAAATCCTTTCGGTATTAAAAACATCTTTTTATTTTCTTCCGACAACTCCACCGCTACCCACTGACCGTAAGTTGGTGAGTTTTCTCTTAAATCAATGGCTACATCGTATATTGCTCCCTTTATACAAATTACTAACTTTGCTTCTTCATAGGGTTCAACCTGATAATGCATACCACGAATTGTTCCTTTCTTTTTGTTGTATGATATGTTGCATTGAACTATATTAAAATCAATCCCATTTTTTTTAAATTCATTTTGGCAGAAAATGCGAGCAAAAAAACCACGCTCATCTTCTTTCGGCTCTAACTCAATAATATAAGCACCCTTCAAATCTGTTTCAATAAACCTCATTTTTATGAAAAAAAAATAAAAATTTATAAAAAATAAATAAAAAATAAAATTTTATCATCTTCTATTTGCTTTTTAATAAACTCTCAATTCAGGTATAGGAACTACAAACTTTCCCCCCCATTCGCGGATATATTTGAGTTGTTCCATAATTTCATCCTTTATGTTCCAGGGAAAAATTACAACATAGTCGGGTTTATCTTCCTTTATTTTATCAGGATGCTTGATAGGTATATGAACGCCAGGAATAAATTTGCCTTGCTTGTGAGGATTTTTATCCACGGTGTAGTCGATAAAATCAGTTCTTACTCCACAGTAATTAAGGAGCGTTGATGCCTTTGCAGGAGCCCCATAGCCCACTACTTTTTTCCCCTCATTTTTTGCCCGTATAAGAAAAAGCAAAAAAGCTCTTTTTGTCGCCTCTACCTTATTCTTGAAATTGTGATATGTTTGCAGATCAAAAATACCAAAATCTTTCTCCTTCTCCAATAACTCCTCTACTCTTTTTGTAGAAGATAAAATTTTTTCTTTGTGTTTGGCATATATGCGAAGAGAACCTACATGAGTTGGAATTTCTTCAACATCAAAAATTTCAAGCTCATGCAAAGAAAAAAGTTTCTTGGCTGCATAAAAGGAAAAATAAGAGAAGTGCTCATGGTAAATTGTATCAAATTGGTTTTCTTGAATAAGTTTCATCAAATGTGGAAATTCCATAGTAATAATTCCATCTGGTTTTAATGCAATTTTCATAGCCTCAACAAAATCATGCAAATTCGGATTATGCGCCAAAACATTGTTGCCAATAATCAGATCTGCCAATTTTCCTTTTTCTTTCAGTTTTTTTGCATACGAGGTATTGAAAAATGTAATATCGGTTGGAATGCCCTTTTCTATTGCTACCCTTCCGACATTTTCTGCCGGTTCAACTCCCAAAACCGGAATATTGCGCGCCTTGAAGTATTGCAGAAGATAACCATCATTACTCCCCACTTCCAATACGAATGACTTTTCACTCAAACCTAACTTTTCTATCATCATTTCAGCGTAGTCCTTGCAGTGTTTGAGCCAGCTTTCAGAGTAAGACGAAAAATATGGATAGTCAGAAGAGAAAATTTTTTCAGGTGTTTCAAACTCTTCAAGCTGAACAAGCCAACACTTTTCACATACATATAAATCCAAAGGAAAAAACATTTCCATCTTATGTAAATCCTCTTTTGTCAAAAGAGAATTAGCAACAGGAGATTTGCCAAGAGATAAAAAAGGTTCTTCTAAATTAATACTACATATTCTACACTTCATACACAATTTTCCTCCTCAATTCAATATATTCATCTATATGCTCAATTCTTTGATTAAAAATTTCGTCAGAACTTATACCATCAACTTTATACTCTTCTATTGCAAGTTTTATAGTTTGCCTGAAATCCAAAACCGGATACCACCCTAATTTATTTACCGCTTTTGATATGTCAAGATGCAAAATTCCAGCTTCCTCAGGAGCATTTTCATCTTTCATTACAATGTATTCCCCCCCTCCCCACTGTTTGATTACTTCTTCAACGAGTTTGCGAACAGAAACCATGTTTTTAGATAAAGGTCCAAAATTCCAAGGACCCGAAAACTCTTTACCTTTTGTATATAAAAGCGATCCCAAAAGTAAATATCCGTATAGCGGTTCCAAAACATGTTGCCAAGGTCTCACGGCATCAGGGTTTCTCACAACAATAGGTTTTCCAGAAAGTAAAGCACGCATGCAGTCAGGAAAAATCCTATTTTCCGCCCAATCACCACCACCTATAACATTACCTGCTCTCACAGATGCTACATTTGGAGTCCCATCACGAGAAAAAAACGAACGAATATAAGACGAAGTAACTATTTCTGCCGCTCCTTTCGAGGCACTATAAGGATCCTTCCCACCAAGAGGGTCTATTTCTCTATATCCATAAATCCATTCTTGGTTTTCATAGCATTTATCACTTGTCACAATAACAGCAACTTTAACAGATGGAGTATTTCTTACTGCTTCAAGCAAATTTACAGTTCCCATAACGTTAGTTTGGAATGTATAAAGAGGGTCTTTATAGGATTCCAAAACTAAAGATTGGGCTGCAAGATGAAAAACTATCTCTGGCTTATACTTTGATAAAACTTCAATTAAAAATTCGTAATCTCTTATATCTCCGTCAATATGAGTTATTTTCCTATCTAATGCACAAATTACAAAGTTATCATTTTTATTTTTTGGCGGAAGAGCATAGCCTATAACATTTGCTCCAAGATGTAAAAGCCATATCACTAACCAGGAGCCTTTAAACCCCGTATCACCCGTCACTAAAACGGTTTTTCCCTCATAGATGCCTAAAAGTTGCTCTTCCCCCATATTGAAATCAGAAACAAATTGATTTTATTATCTAATTAATTAATTTTTAATTTTAATTTTAGGATTTTCTGCCTGATAGATTACGTTTTTGAAAGATTATATTTAGTGAAGCTATTTTTTTGAATTTTTAGGAGATAAGAATAATATTTTAAGGATAATATTTAAAGTGAGTTTGTATGCTTATTTTGAGGTTTATTATTTCGCTTTCAGCAGGGGCTCTTTTTTTCTTTTTCATAATAAAACCTAAAATGGAATGCGGAACGAAATCAACATATACTATGGTAGAGAAAATATTTTCTGAGGCAAAAACACTTGCTTTGAAATACAACGAGGTAAAAGTAATTTTTCAAGACGGTAAAGCATTGATAGATTATGGTGAAGGTTTGCATCAATACAAAATATTTGCGAAAATTTCAGCACCCGATATAAACATAAGAGCTTGTTCAAATTCTCCTGGAACTCCTTCAATAAAAACGTCTTTTAAATTCTCTCCAAAGGGACTTAAAGACCTATCTGGCACAGTTTATCTCAAATGCGGAAATGACTTTATAGCATTTTCTGTTCTGTCTCCAACAGGAGGAATAACAAAATGTATCTTGAAAAATAATGTATGGGAAATAATTGAAGACTAAAGATCAAAAAGAGGATAGCCAATTTGCAAACCATTCCCAACTTTTTAAGTTCAAAAGTTCCTCTTTCCTCTCCATAAGCTTGAAAAAATCAATGTTTCTTATTTCATCAAGATTTCTTATTTCATCAAGGGTAAGGTTAAGAGTACTGTCAAAAAAATATAGTTTAATAATGTATTATTTATTGACAAAAAATTTAAGGACTTATTTTTTAAATTTTTAAAAGATAGGAATGAAAAAAGATTAAAATTACTTGACACAGCAGTTAAATGCATCTATTCCCGCTCCCTAAATGTTTGGAGTGATAGCTTTACACTAAAAGGTAAATGGTTTGCTTTATTCTCTCCGACAATTTGGAGACATGAGCTAAAAGTAAATTTCTATCAACTATACTATACTATCTTATTCTTTTTAGATAACCTTTTGGATTAAATGTCAAAAAGAATTTTTCTCTACTTTCATCTATAATAAAATTTCTATTTTCTTTCAAAAACTCTTCAACAGCTTCCATCGGGCCAGGACCAAAATCAGGATATACCGGATGACCATTTATATTCGTATCCTCTACAATAATGTAACTTCCAATTGTTACAAAATTACTATAAATTCTTAACTCCTCGAGAACGTGTTCTTTACGATGATCTGAATCCAGAATAACCATTACTATGTCTTTTTCACTTATTAATGGTTCAATACGCCTTATAGTTTCTTTAGATACAGATGATCCGATTAGATATCTTATTCTGTTGTGCGGTGGTCTACCTGGTATATCTTGAATATCTATCGTTATAACTTTTCCCTTATTCACTAAATCACAAATAGAAGCTAAAAATAAAGCACTTCCACCATACGCTGTGCCACATTCAATAATTATATCTGGCTTTACTTCAAAAATGATTTCCTGATAAATCCAAAGATCTAATGGGCATTTTAGCACAGGAACGCCGAGCCAAAAAGTATTATTCCAAGTTCTACTATGGGAATTGTAGTAGAGTTCATGAAACTGATCTACAATATTTCTTACTATACCTTCCATACATTTGCCAAAATAAATTTTAAGATCTTTATGAATTTTACCTTTTCAAATTTATGTGGCTTTGTTGAATTTGACAATTTGACGAAAATTTTCTACCTTAGACTAATAAAAAAATTTTTTATGGAGGTTTTCATAAGTAATGAGGAGAGAAGGTATTAGAAATGGACAAACTTTGGAAAAAATAAAATTATCGCTTAGTGAGGGAAAAGGCCCCCTCTGAGATGGCAATGTCAACATAAAAGATGTTTAATCTTTGAGGTAAAGGAATATCAACGACTTAAAAATTGAAACTTACCTAAAGTTGACATCTCCCCCCCAATTAAACCATTATTTCTTAATAGAATAAAATAACTTCATTTTATGTTCGAGAAACTTCTGTTGTCTAATAAAATATTGCAAAATAAATAGCAATTAGTAAGATTTAAAGAGGAAGTTGAGATGTTTTGAGACATTATTGGAGCAATCCTGATAAAGCTTAGGAAACCTTTCTTATACCTCTGGATTCAGAGACAGTGGGATGCCATTCACAATTTGAATAGCTAATTATTTTGTCAATTTGTTATAAGGGAAAGAATTCAAAAAGAAAAAGAAGGGAGCCAATTTATAAACCAATCCCAACTTTTTAGATTCAGAAGTTCTTCTTTCCTCTCCATAAGCTTGAAAAAATCAATGTTCCTTATTTCATCTAATGTAAGATTGAGAGTATTCTCAGGTTCTCCCCTTTTTATAATCCCTACTCCATGATCGCAGTTCAAGACAGCGACAAAAAGGTCTTTGTAAAAGGTCCTAAGGTAAATTATAGTTTTATATACATCACCGCTCCACCCCCCATCAAAATCAGGGTGCTTTACCGCTTCTTCAAGAGAAGGTAAAGAAGATGGGAAATTATGAGGTAGGCAATCATGCATTACTATAAAACCTCTTGGAGATAAAAATTTCAAGGAGTTTTGCACATCTTTTAAAGATTGCTCAAATGTATGAAGTCCGTCTATGAACACAATATCAACTCCTTCCCCAGGTAAAACTTTCTCTGCAAATCTTTCAAAGAAATCATCACTCGTCATTTGAAAAAATCTCTCATTTTCGGAGTCTTTGAAACCACCTGGAATCTTGAAATTTGGATCAACTGCAAACTTTTTTTGAGCCTGAATCTGAAAGAAAGAGAAACCAGTTTCAACTCCTATTTCAAGATAGCTTTTAAAGTTGAATTTATCTATAATACTCTGAACAACAACGACCCTATTTTGAAAATTGTTTTGCACCTGAAAATAGACAAGTTCTTTTATCTTTTTCCTAAAATCTTCCTCAAATCCCATTACTTTGTAGGGGAGAATAAAGTTTCTGTATATATCTTGAAAAAGTATTTCATTATAGTTTTTTATATTCAGTGAAAAATAAAAGTTTTTAAAGTTTTCAACCGCTTTATATATTGTTGCAGCAAAAGCAGGGAAAAACAAAGGATTTATTTTCAAAGAAATTTCACTCCCCTCATCTGATATAATATCCAAAACGATTTCGTTTCCCGAAAATTCAATTCTCTTTATACCTAAAATTTTCACAAAATTAATTTTAATTTTTTAATCCTAAAAAACAGAGTTTATAATGAACTCAGTTTGCTATTTTGCTATAATTTACCTACTTGCCATTATGAACCAAAACTAATTTTGAAAATATAATAAAAAAAATTCTTCCTTCAAACTATCAAATCAAGAGAATAATAAAGTTTGATAATAAAAGAACGATTATAATTATTATAAGTATGGCAAAAATCTCAGTTCTTATTCCAACTTATAAGAGACCTCACTGGTTGAGACAATGCCTTTTGAGTGTAGTAAATCAAACTCTAAAACCTTATGAAGTAATAATATCTGATAATGACCCAGAGAAAAACACTGAAACAGAAAAAATAGTATACGAGTTTGCAAAAGAACACAAATTCATAAAATACGAAAAAAACAAAGAAAACATAGGTTCAGTGGAAAATTTCAAGAAACTACTTCATATGGCTGATGGAGATCTTATCCAATTTTTACCCGATGACGATTTACTTACACCCTGGGCATTAGAGGAACTGGCCAAACCTCTTACGGAATATGAAGACGTAAAATTAGCAACAGGAAAAGGAGCTTTCATAGGTGAAAATTTAAATGTTATACCAAATCTCGCACTTTTTAACCTGTTCTATCTAAGATACCCAGAAATCTTCAAAGGTTTTATGGATTGGGATGATTTCATAAAAGAAATGATAATAAATGGAATTGCTTTAACTGGATATCCACTTTTCAAGAAAAAAGATTTAGATTTTGATATATTCCGCTTCAAAGAAAGAGAACTAATATCAACCGTTGATACTTTCACATATTTTGGACTTGCAAGAAAGGGAGGAAAAGTTTTTTTATCAGACAAAATAACATACCTTATGAGGCATCACGAAAAAAGTTATAGATGGGGCAAAAATATTCATACGACTGGCTTTGAAGAAAGATTAAGGTTCTTAGAAGACGATGCACTTGAATTTTTCAACGTAAGGCATAAGATAAAAAAACACAAAATCTTAAAACCTTATGAAACTTTAATTTTAGAAATAGCCTCATGCCTTGAATACACCGGAAATGAAGAATACAGAAAAATTTTTAAGAATATTTCCAATAAAATAAAAAAATGTGCACAAGAGTATGTTATAAATAACTTTGAAATGAGAAACAAAAGAGAAGCTTTTTCCATAATCATAATCACTTACAACTCAGAACAAACAATAAAAGAATGTCTTAAAAGAATTTTAGAAAACTCAAAAGTTTCTGATGAAATTTTAGTAATAGATAACAACTCAAAAGACAAGACCCGCCAAATTCTTATTGACTTCCAGAAAAAATTCCCAAATGTTAAAGTTATATTGAACCAAGAAAATATTGGATTTGCAAAAGCTGTAAATCAAGGCATAAAAGCTTCAAAAAACGAATTCATAGTCATTATAAACCCTGATGCAATTGTTGTAACTCCTGACTGGCTTGAAATATTTTATAAAGAACTAAAAGAAAATAATGATGTATGCGTGGTTGCTCCTGTAAGTGATCAGGTAGTATATTATCAAAGCCTTATAAAATTTACAAAGATTGAAGGAGATATTACACCGTATATTCTAAGATATTTTTACAACGATTACTCAGAAGATTTAGGAAGTTTCTTTGGATTTTGCTTTGCGACAAGAAAATCGAAAATCCAAGAGCTCGGAATGCTTGATGAAAACTTGATATTAGGTATGGAAGATTTCGACCTTTCTCTGAGAATAAGGGAAAAAGGATATAAAATAGTTCTAAAACCCTCTGTTTTGGTCCAGCACATTTATCATGTAAGCTTCAATTCAGATAAAGAGAATGCAGAAAAGCTAAATCAAATCTCGATTTGGAACTTCGCAAAAAAACTCATCAAAAAATATGGATACGGAAATGTCCCATCTCCTGATATCCTTCTTCTCGGAAAAGAAGAGGAAAATCCGATGAACTATCTCTCCCTTAATTTAAAGGGAAAATATAAGTTCTTATTCAATTTTTCAGGGAAAGCGAAAGATAAAAACTTTTTCAGAGAAAGAGCCATTGAACTTATGTCAAAGCCCCAAATCTCTTGTATCACAGTAAATTTCTTCTCCTCCGATGATGTTTTTGAACTTGCTCTATCTTTAAAAAAATCTGACTATGAGAAAATTTATCTTGTAGTCGTAGATAACTCAGAAGATGAAACCGAATTCAAAAAATTACAAGATGGACTCAAAGAAATAATCCCTGAAAGATTTTTCCTTATAAAAAATATAAACAATGGGTTTGCAGCAGGAATAAATAAAGGCATAAAGTTTGCAAAAGAAGAACTTAAATCAAAATATATCTGGATCTTAAATCCTGATATAGTTGTAGATAAGAAATCTCCTTTTGAACTCCTAAAAACTTTACTTTACACAGATTCTCTTGTGGTAACCTGCAAAGCAAAAGATTATAAAACTGGTCTATGCCTTTATGATGGATTGAAAGCATCGGAAGTTCCGTTCAAAGAAGAAGATATTGGAATCATTCCTGCCTTATTCCTCAGCGGAGGGAATTTTTTCGCAAAAGCAGAACTCTTTGAAAAAATAGGTTACCTTAACGAAGAATTTTTCCTTTATTTTGAAGATAATGAGTTTATGGATAGAATGAGAAAAGAAAATATAAAACTGATTTATACACCATATACTCATATATGGAGGAAAGTAAAAGATAAAGGTTTCCTTTTTAACGCGACAAAGCTTTACTACTTTACTAAAAACTTCCTTTTCTTTTACTCACAAAAAAGCAAAAATAAAGAGGAATTTGTAGGATCATTACCTCACATTCTCAATTCTTTTGCACAATATTATAATCAACTTATGTCTGATTCTGATGGCAAAGCAAAAGAAAACATAAAATCTATTGTAATTGGAATAATTCATTACTTGGAAGGTAAAAAGGGAAAACAAGATTGGCAAAAAGACTTAGATAATATGAGAAATCAAAGACAACAACAAAATAAAGATTGCTCTTCAAAAATAAAAGCTGAAATTTATAACTTGGCTTTTGAGCTAATAGAAAATCCAGAAAGGCAAGATAAATTTCAAAAACTACTTGAAAATCTTTACTCATATGAGTTTTCAAAAATGGTTGGATTTGAAAATGCAAAAGAACTTATACCACAACTTGCAAACCAATAAAAACTATACATCCAAAATTCACATCAAAAATCTCAAAAAAATAAATAAATTTATCTTTGCGAAAATAAAAATTTTGCTCACTTTTCATTAAAACTTATCTATATTTTTATGCAGAAAAAGATAAAGATAAAAGGAGATATAGATATATCAGCTGTTGTTCATGAACCAGAAGGTCAAAAAAAAGGAGTTGTAATTGCTCTACACGGATTCGAATCATTCAAGGATAGTCCAAAGTATGTGATGATGGGAGAAGAATTTGAAAAAAATGGTTTTTACTTTGTGAGATTTGACTTCAGAGGATGTGGAGAAACAGAAGGAGATAAATATGATCTTGAAGGTAGAATTAAGGATGCAAAGGCAGTAATCAAATTCGCAAAAGAAAATTTAGATGAAAACAGAATTTATCTTGTTGGTTCAAGTCTTGGTGGAACAGTAGCAATATTACTCGGAGATCATGCAAAAGGTTTGGTCGCTCTATGCCCACCAAAAGTAAATATAGGTAGGTTGAAAATTGAAGATGCACTCCAGAAAAATCCTCCCATACTTATAATTCATGGAGATAAAGACGAAACCGTTGATATAAAAGAAGGATTAGAAATTTTCAATTTAGCAAGACCACCGAAAGAATTCTTCAAAGTTGAAGGCGGAGATCACAGATTTACAAATCCAGAACATCTCAAATTAGTTATTGAAAAAACAGCTGAGTTCGTGAGAAAATTAAACTCTCAAAGGTAAATCGCATGCTTTATGGTGAGAAAATAAGAGTTGGTTTTGTCGGAATACCCTCAAGTGGTAAAACTACAATTTTCAACCTTCTTTGCAAAACATCAGCAGAAGTCGCTCCCTACCCCTTTACTACAAAAAGCAAAAATCAAGGAATTATGATAATGTATGAGCCAAGAGCAGAAATAATAGGAAAAATTCTTAGATCATCAGAAGTAAAATATCCAGCAGTTGAAATAGTTGATGTAGCTGGTCTAATAAAAGGTGCTCACGAAGGATTAGGCCTTGGTAATGAATTCTTATCTTACATAAGACCCCTTGATGTTGTTGTCTATGTCTTGAGATTTCTAAAATCTGTCCCACATGTTGAAGGCGAGGATGACCTAAAAAGGGATTTTGATATTTTGAGGTATGAGATCTCGATGAGCGACCTTGAAGTTCTTTCAAGAAGAGAAGAAAAAATTAAAAAACTTGCGTCAGTGGGTCAAAAAGATGCAGAGGAAATTCTCCATGTTTTAGAAAAAATAAAGAAAGCAATTGAACAATTTGCTCAAAATGGAGAATTTAAAATAGATCTTGCGAAGGAAAAGGAGAAAAAAATAGCAGAGGAGGAAATAAAATCACTTCAACTCATAACAGCAAAACCTTACTTCATTATAATAAATACAGATTTAGGAAAAGATCAGTGGAATAAACTCAAAAATGAACTCAACAGAGATGATACTCTTATATGTGATGCCATGTCTGAATTTGATCTGACAGAGGACGAAGTCAGAGAATTTGGTATAACTCCATTAAGGCAAATATTAACCGAATTCATAAAAAAAACGATGGATTTAGTTATATTCTTTACTGGTTTTGAAGGGAAAGAGTTAAGAAGCTGGATAGTAAGAAATGGTACTCGTGTTTTCGAAGCAGCAGGAATGATACACTCGGACATGCAAAAAGGTTTCATATCAGCAGAGATTGCAAACTTTCAGGAATACAAAAATTGTAAATCAGATGCAGAAGCTTACAGCAAAGGTATTTTTAAAACAGTAGGAAGGGACTACATAATTCAGGATGGGGATTTAATCCGGATAAAGTTCAAAGTATAGAATAATGATTTGAGAAAATTGAAGAAGGAATTAAAATCTAAACCTCATCTAAAATCTCAAACCCCTGCGAGTTCTCCTACCTTGACTTATGGATAAAATCAGAGATAAAAAAGAAAAGAAAAGCGAGACAATTAATCCACCGAAAAGGAATTTTAAACTTGCAGATAGAAAATCCAATTTTCTTTCCAAGTCTTCAACCTTTCCAGATAAATCAGGTCTTGACTTCAAATTTATAACTTCTTTCTCAATATTATCTAAAACTTTCCTGATATTTCCCACATCAGACAAAACCGAAGATACAGAACTTTCGAAGGTCTGAGTTTTTAGCTGATAATCTTTTATTTTCTCACCCATGCGTAAGATAGATTGTCTCATATCAGAAACATCTTTATTTATTCGCTGTATATCTGAGCGAATATTATCGAGGACTTCCATAATCTCCTTTTCTTTCTGATTCCTTTCCTGAGATAGAACAGAACCCGGATATAGAGTAAAGATAATTATTAGATAAACAACAAAATGATAAATCAACGATAGAAAATAGTAGAGAAGATTTTGATGTTTTTTCATCTCTAAACTTAAATTTTCATTTTTTTAGTATTTTAAAATTTCAAGGGGAGAAATTCAAATCCAAGATCAAGAAAAAAATTCAAATCCAAACAAAAGTAAATAAATAGTTAAAGGGAGTTAAAACCGCCGGAAAAATAAAGTCTCAAAGCTTTGTTCTGTGGCACCTCTCATAAGAACAACTTGAAGTCCAGATTGAACCCCATAAGATTCACAAAAAATTTTGACTGAAAAGATCTCCGAACCTATATCAAAAATCATTTCTGGACGCAAATTGAAAAAATTTTCAGGTGAAAGCGGAACGAGCTTAGAAAGAAAGACTAAAAACTCAGAAAAGGTCTTAAAAGGGTTATCTTTTCTTTCCCTCACAATCTTATCAGCAATATCAAGAGCATCATCTTTATCTATGAAAGAAGCTATAATTTCTTTTGGAGCAGTATTTACATTTATTTTCATAGCACCAGCGTATGGCCAAAAAGTTATATATGGATATCCAGTAGCATCTGGCCTACCCTCAAAATAATCTGAAATCAAAGGACTTATATCTATTTTTACAAGATTTGATACAAATAAAAGCTCCTCCGGATAAGGTATAAACCAGTTACGAGATTGCTGATGAATTTCAAAGATACCTTCTGAGTCAAAATCTATCCAGTCCTGAATATATCCTGCAAATCTCTCGTCTAACCTCATAATTTTTAGGAATTTCTGAAATACTTTTAGATAGTTCTGCCTTGCAACGGCTTCTGTTTTCCCCTGAGAATCTACAAGGGCATTAACATTAAGCTTTGCATTTTCATCTGTTATTATAACTCTGATCTTACCATAAAGAACATCAACAGGTAAAATATAAGTTTTAGACCAAAGCTCCTCCTCATTTGCAAAGTTCTCAGAATAAAAATCATATCTTCCACGAGATAGATCATCTTGGAGGATCCTTTTAACTATATCTAATGCAGAGTCGCATAGAGAATCTGCAAGAATAGAATTTTTCACATCAGACAAAATTACACCTGACCTTGAAACAGAAGATATCATCTGAGTCACAACAGCTGTGAGGAAAGAAACAGAAGATAAGACAACAAGGAGAAAAAAAGCCTTTTTTAATCTATCTCTCTTTTTAGATGATGTAAATGCATTTTTACTCATCAAATCATCAAAGAATTTTTAAATCAAGAAATTCTCCGTAAACTTCTTTTAATGTATCAATTATTTCGCCTTCCGTAGCGTATTCCTTAACTGCATCTTTTATAAAAGGTACAAGATTTTTACCTTGCTTGGCAGCAGACTTTAAATCATTTAGTCTCTGTAAAACAGCTTTATTATCTCTTGTTGATTTTATATACTTTAAGAATTTTATCTGCTCATCTTGGCAGGATGGATTAAGTCTAAATTTTGGGAATTCAAATCTCTCACCGTCTTCTTCTTCAAATGCATTAACTCCGACTATTATTCTTTCTTTCCTTTCAACTTTGCTCTGGAACTCAAAAGAAGCCCTCGCTATCTCCTTCCTGAAAAATCCATTCTTTATCCCCTCAAGCACTCCTTGATAAAAAGAGCCGTTGCCCATTTTAAGTATCTTTTCAAAGTATTTTTCAGCTTCCTCCTCCATTTTATTCGTAAGCCATTCAACATAAAAAGAACCAGCAAGAGGATCAGCAACAGATGCAACACCACTTTCATAAGCTATTACCTGCTGTGTTCTAACAGCAACCCTTGCTGCAAGTTCAGATGGCAAACAAATAGCTTCATCAAATGAATTTGTGTGCAAAGATTGAGTTCCTCCCAAAACAGCCGCAAGAGCCTCCAGAGTTGTTCTGATTATATTGACTTCTGGTTGTTGAGCAGTAAGAGAACACCCAGCAGTCTGAGTATGGAACCTAAGAAACAAAGAGCGAGGATTTTTTGCATTATACTTTTCTCTCATATATTTTGCCCATATTCTTCTTGCAGCTCTGAATTTTGCAATTTCCTCAAAGAAATCTATATGACAGTTGAAGAAGAAAGAAATCATAGGAGCGAAGACATCAACATCAAGCCCCCTTTGAATTCCAGCCTCTACATAAGCAAAACCATCGGCAAGGGTAAAAGCGAGTTCTTGAATTGCGTCAGAGCCAGCTTCCCTTATATGATATCCTGAAACTGAAATTATGTTAAATTTAGGAGTATGAGAAGCAGAGTATTCAAACATATCAACTATGAGCTTCATAGAGGGTTCTGGTGGGAAAACCCACTCATTTTGTGCATGATACTCTTTCAATATATCATTCTGAATAGTTCCTCGCAAAATTTTCGTATCAACTCCCCTTTTTTCGGCAAGGCAAAGATACAAAGAATAAAGCCAAATTGCAGGAGCATTTATTGTAAATGAAACTGATATTTTATCAAGTGGAATACCATCAAAGAGTTTTTCAAGGTCAGCCAGTGTATCTATTGCAACACCTTCTACTCCAACCTCACCATCTGCCAAAGGATGATCTGAATCTAATCCCATAAGGGTTGGCATATCAAAAGCGGTTGAGAGCCCAGTTTGTCCTTGCTCCAAAAGAAATTTCCATCTTTTGTTTGTGTCTTCCGCTCTTCCAAATCCAGAAAATTGTCTTATTGTCCAAAGCTTTCCCCTATACATATTTTTATGTATCCCTCTTGTGAAGGGAAATTCACCCGGATGCCCGAGTTTCTCCTCGTAATAACTCTCATCTACCTTTACATCTTCTGGTGAGTAAAATTCTTTCAGTTTTATTCCAGATAAAGTTTCATCTGATGCGCAATTTGGAGGTGTAAAATCGCTCTTGTCTTTTAACCACTTATTATTTCCATTTTCCCTCGTGCTCTTTTCGCTTTCATAATCTGATGTTTTCGATTTACTCATATTTTAAGTTTAGTATGCAAATTTTTAAAATTCAAGTTTATCTGCAAGATTAATACCAAATCAGATAGGACTGATTTTCAGATATTTCATTTACTTTATTTTGCTTGAGATTTAAAATTTACGATGAGAAGAATTTGAAAATATCGTCCGCTTGTTTTTTTGCATCTTCGTAGCCAAGCCTTATAAGTTCAGATGTATAAGATGGTTCAAAGAATATATAGCTTATAACATCAGAATCAACACTTGGTGAGAGCTCTAACACAAGTTTTATAAGGGCTTTGCTGCGTGATGTTGGGATGCGGGCGTATTTTTTTGCGCATTCATAGGCTATTTTTCCTATGTCCTCCGAAGGTCTTATATAAAGCAGATCTACTATTTTCAACTCATACCCCCTTACCTCCTTCATCTTTTTACTTATTTTTTCAAATTCTTCTTCTCCTAATGAACTTTTCACTGTATCTATGAGCTGGTTCATAACTTCAAGACGAGAAAATTCATAGGCTATTCTATCAAGAAATAAAGAATTCAATATTTTTCCCATTATGTAAAATATATTTGGATAAACCTCCTCCCTTTTTTTCAGCGGGGAAGGTTCATAGTATCTCAGAACAACTGAGAATATTTTGTCTGCTCCAAGTCTTATAGCAGGTGATAAAGGTGTGTTAAGTCTTACACCACCATCGCAATACCATTGACCATCTATTTTCACAGGTGGAAATATTATGGGTATGGCAGCAGAAGCTAAAACATGCTCTGGACGGAAAGCCACTTGCTTGAAATCCATAAAAGGGTCCCTTTTCCACTCCGATATGATTTCCAGAGAGTTTATAAAAGCTCTTGTGATACCAGAAGCTATGTGTGTTGCAAAAACACAAACTGAATGAATCATTCCATCTATGACATTTCTGTTTATCATTTCCCAATTTATCCCTTTTGATATTATCGTGTTGAGATTTGAGACATCAAAAAGAGCTCTTTTCAGCATATTGATATTTTCCTCATCAGAACTTTCCCTTTTACTTTCATATCCTTTGAGAATCTCGAAAATGAAAGAGAAATTTACTTTCATATAAGTTTCCATTCTCATTTTTTCCCATATCGAGATAAGAATTCTGATATTTTCTTGTATCTGCCTTATGTATGAGGCAAGAAAAGCTATGTGTATAGCTCCCACACTTGTTCCACAGAATATATCAAAATGAGGTTTTATTCCGCTCTCACGTGGGAAATCCAAAAAGATATATTTTAGCACTCCGACCTCGTACGCACCGCGAGCTCCTCCACCAGAAAGAACAATTGCAAACCTTTTATCCTTATTTTTATTTTTACCAAACTCCATCTCCAAATTCTAATTTATACATTGCATAATTATAATATGCAGATGGAGAAAGAAAAAAATTTGTCCGATTCTTATTTTGAGAAGCTTATCAATTTCCTTGAAAGAGAAAGGATAAGTGTTATTGATGTTGAACCACTAACACCTGACGCATCATCAAGAAGATATTTCAGACTTTTCTTTCCTGACAAAACAACGAAAATTGCGATGGTGATGGGTGACACAGATCCTCGCATTATATTTGAGGAGATTCTTGAAAAGCAAATAAATTTCAAAGAACTACCATTCATAAACATAGCAAGATTCCTCTCGAAAGCTGGGGTCAGAATACCAAAAATTTACCAATACGATGGAAACAAAATTCTTATACTTGAAGATTTCGGAAGAACCCCTCTTGATGCTTTTATAAGAGAGAATGGATTTGCAAAATCAGAAATTTTTTATCTTGACGCAATAGAGCAGCTTTGCATTATGCAGAATGCAGAAAGAGATGAAAATTGCTATGCGTTTGAACTAAAATTCACAAAAAATATGTTAATGTGGGAATTCAACCACTTCTGCGAGTTTTTCATGGGATTTACAATGGATAAAGACCAAGAAATAAAAAAAGAATTTGAAGAAATTTCTGATTACTTATCTCAGACACCTTATGTTTTCACTCACAGAGATTTTCACTCAAAAAATCTGATGTGCATTGATGATGGAAAAGTTGGAATACTTGATTTTCAGGACGCATTGCTCGGTCCATACGTTTATGATCTTGTATCTTTGACCTACGATGCCTATGTCGATATTCCAGAAAATCTTGAAGAGAAAATAAAATCTTTGTACAAGCAAAAAAGCGAAGAGAAAGGATTTAAAATACCAAAAGATTTTGAAGTTCATTATGAAATGTGCGGGATACAACGAACCTTAAAAGCAGCAGGTAGATTTATGTTCATCTTCAAAGAGAAGAAAAACAAAAAATTTATTCCTTATGTTGTACCGGCAGCAAAGAAAGGTTTGAAACTTATGAAAAAACTCGGATTAAAATCCTCTGAAAAAGTTGAGGAAAAATTAGGAGAGCTTATTACTTCTAACCCTGACCTTTTTTCATCTTCTCTTTTATAATTTGGAAAATGATAGCAGAAAAGAATATTATAAGCAAGGAGGCAACTGGAAATAGAGCAACTGCTCCTCGTAAGTGTTCATCTTGAATTTTTCTCCCAACCATCAAAACTACGAAGACCAAAACTGAATATAGAAAAGCCAATATAGAAGGAACCTTGATGTAATTTACCACTTTCAATAAAATCTCCCTCATAAATCAAACTTTAACAAAAAAATAAAAAATAGAACAAAACCTAAAAAAAAGAAAAATCAAATAAGAGAATAAAAATAAAAACAAAGGGAAGGAGGAAATAAAGATGAAAGCAAAAATAACAGTTGTAGGAGCTGGAATGGTAGGTGGAACATTGGCTCAAAGGCTTGCGGAAAAAAACTTCGCAGAAATAGCTTTAATAGATATAGTCGGAGACCTTGCTCGTGGTAAAGCCCTTGATATAGCGCAAAGCGCACCAATAATGGGATACGACGTAAATATTCAAGGAGGAGATTCATGGGAGTTAGCAGAAAATTCAGATATAGTCATAGTAACAGCAGGAGTCCCAAGAAAACCGGGAATGTCAAGGGAGGAACTTTTAGAAATAAACTTCAAAATAGTTAAAGATACATCAGAGAAAATAAAAAAGTTCTGCCCAAATTCAACAGTAATAGTTGTGTCAAATCCCCTCGACGCAATGACATATACAGCATACAAAATAACAGGATTTCCAAAAAATAGGATTATGGGAATGGCAGGAGTTTTAGATACCGCAAGATTCAGAGCATTCCTTGCAATGGATTTAGGAGTATCACCGAAAGATATAAATGCATTTGTTCTCGGAAGCCATGGAGACACTATGGTACCAGTTTTGAGCTACACACAAGTTGGAGGTGTTCCAGTAGAGAAATTGTTACCAAAAGAAAAACTCGAAAAAATAATAGAGAGGACAAGAAATGCGGGAGCAGAGATAGTCTCTTTACTTAAAACTGGCTCAGCATACTATGCACCATCCGCTGCTGTACTCGAAATGGTAGAAGCGATAGTTTTTGATAGAAAAAGAATTCTTCCATGCTGTGTTTTATGCGAAGGAGAATACGGGATTCATGGGATATTCGTTGGTGTTCCTGTAATACTTGGGAAAAATGGAGCGGAAAAAATAGTTGAATTTGAACTCAAAGAAGAGGAAATGAAAGCTCTGAAAAGATCAGCAGAAGTGGTCAGATCTCTTCAACAAGATATTGACAAATTAATTTCAAGGAAAGAGTAAATTATAATAGAAAAAGGTGTAAATTTTTATTTTTTTCATCTTCATTTCATATTTTCAAGGATATTTTTTGCAGTTTTAGCTTCTGGACTATTTGGGAATTTTGAAATTACTGCTCGTAGCATAAGCTGAGCACTCTTCGTATCTCCTAATCTCGTAAAAGCTTGGCCCAACCTAAGATAAGTTCTTGGTAAAATATCAGAATCTTTTCCTATCTTGTCCTCGTCATTTACTATTCTCATCCACTCCGTAACTGAACCCTTGTAATCACCTTTTCTGAAAAGGGCATCCCCCAGAGTAAAACGAAGCTCATAAGAATCATAGCCCGAAGACACCAACGAATTGATAATATTTATGGCATCGTCAATCTTGCCATTTACTATGAGATCCTTTGCTTCATTTAATTTCTCCTTCGCTTCCCTTTCATCTAACTTTTTATTGCTACCACCTAATTTTTCGTCCCTCTCCTTCTTTTCCCTCCCTTCAAATTTTGATTCAAGCATACTTAACTTGACCTCAATCAAACTTAACCTCCTTTCAAGCTGAGAGAGATCTAATTTGAGCTTTTCTATATCAGAAGATGTAGCGGATTGCTTTGCTGTCCTTTCATCAACAGCAGAAATTTTAGCTTCCATATCAGCGAGAATTTTCCTTATTTTCTCTAATTCTTTTCTTGTGCTTTCAACATATTCTTCGATTTTCACCTGACGAGCCTCAACATTATCAATCCTTGTATTTACCTTCTGAAAAGTATAACAAGATGAGACAAAAGCAGAAATAAAAGTTAATAATAAAACAAGTTTGCACAGAGAAAAACGGATAGCAATAAAACTATTTTTTTTCTCTTGCCTCATTTCAGATAAAATTTAAAAAAAATAAAAAATTAAAATAAAAAAAGCTAAATTGGAGTTCTTATTAGCCCAAAATAAGCAAATCAAAAAATAAGGAACTTTGATATAAAAATTTTAAAATCAATTTTATTGGGATGTTTGAAAGTGAGTTTATAGTTTTTGAAAATTTCCCCCGACTCAAAAGACTTCCCGCTTACATACTATCTTCAATAAACCAGAAAAAACAGGAGCTTAGAAGAAAAGGGGTAGATGTAATAGATCTTGGGATGGGGAACCCAAATATCCCAGCACCTCCACAAGTTGTAAATAAAATAAAAGAAGCGGTTGAGGACCCAAGAAATCACAGATACTCAATCACATATGGGCTCCCTAAACTTAGAGAAGAAATAGCAAAAAGATATAAAAAAATATGGGATGTAGAGCTCGATCCAGAAAGAGAGGTAGTACCAGTGAATGGAACGAAAATGGGGTTTTTTCAACTTATGTTTGCAATTTTGTCGCAAGGTGATACAGTCCTTGTTCCAGAGCCAGCATATCCTGCTCATCTTTACGCTCCAATAATAGCAGGAGCAGATGTTAGAACGTTCCCTATGAACGGAGATTTTTTTGGCAACCTTGAAAAAGTTCTGAGAACAACCTATCCTAAACCAAAAGCAATCATCATTTCTTTTCCTAACAACCCAACAACAAAGTGCGTACACTTGGAATTCTTCAAAAAGATAGTAGATTTCGCAATCTCTGAGGGAATATGGCTAATTCACGATTTTGCCTATGCAGATATTGTATTTGATGGATACGAAGCCCCATCAATACTACAAATAAAAGAAGCTAAAAAAATAGCAATAGAATTTTACTCAATGTCAAAAGGTTTTTGCATGGCGGGATTCAGAATAGGTTTTGCACTTGGTAATCCAACGTTGGTTTCTGCACTATCAAAAATAAAAAGCTGGATGGAATACGGAGTGTTTCAACCTATACAAATTTCAGCAATAATAGCTATGAGAGAAGCAGAAGATTATCCTAAAAAGGTAGCTCAAATATATCAGAGAAGAAGAGATGTAGTGGTAAGCTGGCTCAAAAAAATAGGATGGGAAATTGAAGCGCCACAAGGTTCCATGTTCGTTTGGGCAAAAATTCCTCAAGATTTTCAAAAACTCGGCTCAATAAAATTTTCTGAACTACTACTTGAAAAAGCAGAAGTCGCAGTAGCACCAGGAGTAGCTTTCGGTCAATCAGGAGAAGGTTTTATAAGAGTAGCTCTCGTTGAAAATGAAAACAGAATAAAACAAGCTATGAGAAACATAAGAAAATTCATGGAAAATGGTAAAATATAAATTTGATAAAAAGAAAAACAAGTAGATAGTAAGAAAGAAGAAACAAAAATAAAAACAAAGTGTGAATCTATTTTTGCAAGATGGAAAATTTAGGAGAAAAAGAGAGTTTGAGCAAAAAAGAGAATTTTAAAGAAGAAGAAAACCTATACGAAAATTTAAAAAAATTTCTTGAAGAAGCACTTAAATCAGCAGAAAATTCCGAATGGATTTTCTTGATACAGGACAAAGTAGCAGAAGAAGAACTGAAAAAACAAAGTGAAAATTTAAAAAAAATCAAAGGAGAGATATTTTGGGTAGGGATAGGTGGTTCATCATCGGGACCCAGAGCTATATTCAAGTTAAGTGGAATTGATGTGAAATTTTTTGAATCCCCAGAAGACAAATATGAACTTCAAGAAAAGATGAAAAAGAGCAAAAATTACACGCTTTATATCGTATCAAAATCTGGTGAGACTTTTGAAACAATATCTTTAATGAAGATCGCTGAAAAATTCATTAAAACCCAAAATCAGAAAAAGAAAAAAAAGAGAAACTTTGATATTTTAGTTATCACAACACACAACGAAAATACCCCTCTTTATAAATTTGCTCAAAAAAATCAAGCCAAAATAATTCATTTCCCCGAAAAACTATCAGGAAGGTTTTCTACCTTCTTCATATCTTATCCTCTACTAAAACTCACAAGGGAAGATATACTCAAAAAAGTAAAAAGAGGAATAGAAAAAGTAAGAAAAAATATTTTTGATAAAAATTCCTTACACTTTAAACTAACTGAATTTCTTTTAGAGAACATAGAGAAAAGAAAAAATCAGGATTTATTTTTGTGCTTTTATTCAAGAAAACTTTTTGAGCTCGGAGAAATAACCTCACAGCTTATAGGAGAAAGCCTAGGTAAAGACAGCAAAGGAATAACCCCTTTACCAATTCTTGGACCACATTTTCAGCATTCAATTGCTCAACTTATTCTGGCAAATCCAAATCAAAAATGTGCAATCTTTATTCTTCCAAAAAACAGAGCAAAATACAAGGAAAATTTAAAGGAAGCAGAAGCAACATTCAAAGTTTTCTCTGAAAAAATTCCAGTTATGAAGATTGAGATGGGAGAAACACCAGAAGAAGTTTCATACTTTCTTTTTTCATTCAAGATAGCAATCGCTCTTACTGGAAAAATTATGGGAATAAATCCGTTTGATCAACCCGAAGTAAAAAAAATAAGAGATATACTAAAATCCCTTCCTTCCTGATTTCCTAAATCTCATAATAATAGCAGCAGAGTAATAATAATAAAAAATTATAATCAAAGCAATAACTAAATCAGGATAAAATGAACTACACCCCCCTCCTCCACCTCCTCCTCCCCCAGTGGGTGCTCCTTTACCCGGAGCTTCAAAGTAATAATAAATCTCTCTTTCACCCAACCTTATAACTGAATCCCTTGTTTCTCCCCCTCCATAATCCACTTCAACTAAAACATATATCCTTACATTCTGACCAGAAGGAACCGAACTTGAAAACCTATCAAAAACATCCTCCGGAATCCTATACTCAAAAAAGTAATAAGTTATATTACGTGGAGATGAATAATACGGGTCAAAATTTATTGGATAACTCATCTCAGCTGAAAACCAATCAGTTGCAAAGTAATTATTTCCATTTCTACCCCCAGCTTCCGAGAAAAGGTCAGGCGATGTTGCTAATCTTACTCTCCATCTTAAATCCTGTGTCGCCCCTTCCGTTATCGTCCCCAAAAATCCAACAAGAGTCGGTGGTGAGCTGAAAACAAAATTTGTCTCCATTGCTACAAAATGATTTGGCGGACTTGATTCCCATCTACCTACCCCAACATAAGGTTTCTTCACTACTATCGTTGATATAATCCCATCTGAAACAGCATCTAAATCTATTGTTATAAATTGGTTAACAGAAATCATCGCTAAAATCTCAGAAAATATTTCCTTCAAATTCTCAAAATTACCCCAGCTCTGCGATGAGACAACAGAGATCAAATTAGCTATGAACTCCCCAAAGTTATCCATACTCGTGACCATGTTTTCGCCTGCCATATGATATAGAGTATCAAAAAATGCTTTATTGAAGAGAATGTAAGGAACGAGTTTTCCTTTCCCCATTGAATTTGCTTTCTCAACAAAGTGATACAAAGAACGAAAAAGAGCTCCTCCTATTGATATTCCATATTCGTGTGGTTCCGCAAAAGGAATTACCCTGCATACATAATAATTTTCCCTTACATCACAGTTGATAATTTCACGGCCGCCGCTTACTTGCCTGACGTTCTGGTTAAGATTTCGTATATAATTAGGTTCAGCACAAGAATTTTCTTGACAGCGAAAACCTTCTCCAACTATTGGATCAAGATTATTTATATTTGAATCAACAAGAGAAGTTATATAATCCGCTACTCCCTCATGAAAACTGCCCAATACTATATCACTGTAGAAGGGGTAAAATCTATAGTTAAAAAGTATAATGTGACCAAACTCGTGATATACCATATCGCCTGACCAAGCTGCTGGTATACAACTTCTTACATTACCATTAAGAAATGCCATCTTGTATCCATTTTCTCTCAGTCTTGCTCCCGCATCACAAGAAAATATCCATCTTGGAAGAAAGTCAATAGCTGGATATTGTGTAGCTTCCACTATTATTGGGGCTGTGATTTTTACTCCATAAGATCTTACCATATCCCACGCCTTCATCAGATGATAATATACATTTACCTCTCTGAAACCTGCCTCTATTTTATTTTTTTCTTGTGTTAAATCATAATAAATCTCAAACAATCCAGTATAAGGATAACTATAAAACCAGTTTTCATCCCCCCTTGCGACCGCTGTTGCCGAACCCATATAAGTTTTAACCTCAACTGTTACTCCATTCCCCATATCTCCTATCAGAACCTTCTCAGGATTTAACGGCAAAATTGTTATGCATATCTGAGGCTTGCTCTCCCAACAAAACAAGGGACAAAGGAAAAAAGAAAATAAACAGCAGGATAAATTTAATATCATAGAGCTACCGCATTGGTACTCAAAATATAAACCATCTATCACCCCTGGCAAATCCTTCACCGAAGTTTGCTGATTGTCTGATGTCCAATCATTCGGAAAAACATATCCCTTCGCAGGTGCATAAAATAAATTTGAATTCGCTTCAAGATTTATTATAGATAAAATCCTCCGATCCATCGCATCTATAAAAACTCCTAAGGTTCTAAGATATGGATCGCAAGGACAGGGAGACGTAATACAACGACATATTGGTCTTTCCTCTGGTAAACTCTTTGTACGCTCGTAATACATAAGTGCAGAATCACTAACATAAAATCTGCCCTTCACAAGCCAGCTCAAACGATATTCTAAACCCCTTGAAACTTCAAAAGGCAATATCCAAAGCTCTGGCTCTCCAAAAATCTCTTCTGCTACCAAAACCTCCCTCGCTATCCTCTTTACTTCCTCTGAACTTATTGCTGGTCTTACTGATACCTGAATTGATGGAAAATATTTACCATATACCCCCCTTGCTCTCCCCTCTTCATCTACTATCACACTCAAATTCCCTCCTACCACAGGCACTCCCTCATACCTCTGCACAAACTTCACAAATGTTGTCTCTATCCTCAACGCCTCCTCACCCTCTCCTATCTCCTTCTCTCTCTTTTCTGTCATCTCCCAATCCACCTCTACATCTCCTAAATCATCCCTGAAACCATATACTTCTTTTAAAGATAACAAAAATTCTCTTGCAACCCCTACATTCTTAATCGTCTCATCAGATATAACCTTAAATCTTCCTTCACCCATCCCAACATTCCCTGCTATGTCCGAAATCCAAAATCTTATGTATTTATCCCCTTCCTCCATCTCATAAAAATCCCATTTGGCCTCTTTATCCCCAACCTCAAACCTCCCGCTCACTTCCTCCCCGTTCATCTCAACATAAAAACTCTCTCTTGATACCCCACCCAAATTATCCTCATACCCTATCAATATCCTCCCTCTCTCCTCTGATATCCCCTCAGGTCCTAAAAATTCTATCCTCGGCGGAGTTATATCTAACACTATATCCCAACTCACTCCCGCTCTCCCTACCTCCTTTTCTCTCAAAAAACATTCATCAAAACATTCTTCTTTTTTTTCATTACACACGCAACCTTTGTAGCAAATCTCTGTTTCCCTCACATATCTTACATCAAATCTCCAAAAATAAACACCTTCTTTTACCATCTCTCCCCCTTCATCTCTTCCGTCCCACACAACAGTTACTGGAACCATTGCGTTTTCCTGACCAGGTGAAAATTGAACATTTTGACTCCCTTCAAACTTCCTTTTCACTTCACATCCCCTCCCATTACAATCTTCTATCTCCAAACTCCACATCAAAAAACATCTGTGGGGAGCTTTGCCTTGATGGCCACATGCATCAGTCGCTGATACAACTTGCTGAAAAACAAATTCTGCTCTATCCATTATCCCATCTTCATTCGGTGAAAAAGCCATATAAGCTGGAAACTCAATTATTACCAACTTCTCGTTCTTGGAAGTAACTGAAAAAGGTGAAAATTCCCTCTCCACTGAACTTTTCTTGAACTCCTTATACCTTATCTGCGGTCTTACTGGGCTTGGATTTTGAGATGAAAATTTCCCTCCAAAAATTAACTTCGGTTTTCCTCTCTCCCACAAAGATATCCACTCCTCCCCATACTTTTTTCTGAACTCCTGAAACTTCTGAAACCTATCTTCTTCCCCTGATGATGCAAATGAATTTGAACAAACAAAAAAAAGAAACATCAATAACCCACATCTCAATTTTCTATTTCCCACGTTTTTTACCTCCTTTTTGTTTTTTTATTTTTTTTCATATGAAAAAATGTAATCATTGCAAAAAAAAAGCCAAGATTTTGAACAACTTCTGGTCCCTCATCAGACAAGGCAAAGAAAAAAGAAAGAAAGTTTTACAAAAAAATGAAAAAAAGAAAAAAATAATAAATAAGGAAAAAGCAAAAATAAAAATAAAAAAATAATAAATATAAAAGAATAAAATAAAATCTCTATATTAAATAAAAACCAAAACAGAGGGAGAAAAATGATAGGAATAATAGGGGGAACTGGTCTTTACAAAATAGAAGGATTGAAAGTAAAGGAAGAGGTAGAAGTTGAAACTCCGTTTGGAAAGCCTTCCGACAAAATAGTCACAGGAGAACTTGAAGGTAAGAAAGTTGCTTTCCTTCCAAGACACGGTAGAAACCACACTATTCCTCCACACAAAATAAATTTCAGAGCAAATATATTTGCATTAAAAAAATTGGGAGTTCAGAGAATAATAAGTGTATCAGCAGTAGGTAGTATGAAGGAACATATAAGACCAGGGGACGCAGTAATTGTCTCACAGTTTTTAGATATGACAGTTTCAAGAGCGAGAACTTTTTTTGAAGACGGAATTGTAGCACACGTTGGATTTGCAGAACCTGTGTGTCCAGAAATTTTTGAAGCTCTTGCAGAATCATCAAAAGAAGCAGGAGTAGTGACACACAAAGGTGGAACATATATATGCATAGAAGGACCGCAATTTTCCTCAAAAGCAGCAAGTTTACTATGGAGAAAATTTGATGTTGATGTCATAGGAATGACTAACCTACCAGAGGCATATCTTGCAAGAGAAGCTGAAATATGTTATGGGACATTGGCTTTCCCAACAGATTATGACTGTTGGTATGAAGGTGAGGAAGTGGTAACAGCTCAAATGGTTGTAGAGAATCTCAAAAAAAATATAGAGAAAGCCAAAAAGATCTTAAAAATTTTTCTGAGAAAAATAAAAGATGAGAGAAACTGTCCATGCAAGGATGCTCTCAAATTCGCAATCGTCACAGAAAAGGATAAAATCCCAGAGGAAACAAAGAAAAAACTTGAACCAATAATAGGAAAATACCTGAAATAAAAACAAGAAAGAAAGAACAAAGGAAGAAAGAAAATAAAAAATAAAAAATAAAAAGGAAAACAAAAAATAAGAGAAATAATAATAGATAGGCGAATACTTCAAATAAAGGAGAAAAAAAATCAAAAGTAAAGGAGGAGAAAATCAAACATGAAGATTGCAATTTGTGGTATTTTGGGTAAGATGGGAAGGGAAATCGTGAATGTTGCCTATGAGAAACAAGTGAAAATATGCGCAGGAATTGAGAGAAAAGAATTTGAAGGGAAAACCTCAAAAGAATTCTTCCCTTTTATTCCTTATGAGTTCCCAATAATATCAAGCGAAGAAGCTCTAAAAAAAATTCATGAGAAAGAAAAAATAGATGTAATAATAGACTTTTCACATAGAGGAGTTATAATTCCGTATCTCAAATTTGTATATGAAAACAAAATGAACATAGGATTCGTTATAGGCACAACTGGTTTTTCAGATGAGGAAACGGATTTCATAAAAAAGTGTTCAGAAAGTGTTCCCATTTTCTTTTCTTATAATATGAGTAGAGGGATAAATTTACTTTTAAAAAAGATACTACCTGAAATAAAAAAGAGTTTGCCAGATTTTGATGTAGAAATTGTTGAAATACATCATAAGATGAAAAAAGACGCTCCATCTGGTACGGCTTTAAAGCTCGCAGAAGTTCTTGGCGGACAAAAAGTTTTCGGGAGAAGTGGAGTAGTAGGTCCGAGAACCGAAAATGAACTCGGAATATTCGCAGTAAGAGGAGGAGATGTCATAGGAGACCACATGATATTTTTTTTAGGAGATGGAGAAAGAATTGAGATAGTTCATAGGGCATCTTCAAGGCGAGTTTTTTCAGTCGGCGCAATCAAAGCCGCAGAAATAGTCTTTGAAAGAAAAGAAAAAGGACAAAAAGGTCTGATAACCTCGTTCTTTGAATAAAATCAATTTTTGAGCGATTATAGTTAACTATCTATTTTGAACAAAAATTTATAGAGTTAGTATCTCTTTTAGTATCTCTTATTCCATAATAAATAAGCTTTACAACACGAGGCAGGAAACTTAATCTGGTAAAGAACATCCATATAAGACCGGATTGAAAGATGGGATAAACAAGATATCAAGGCTTTACCTCTTATTATTTTTTCAAATTATTATCACTTCTTAAACTTTACCAAAATTAGAAGAGTTTAGGATAGAAAAACGAATAATATATTTTGCTCATCCACCCTTCAAAAGCAATCAGAATCTAATTCCCAAAAGAAATTGAGAGAAGGCTATTATTGTACTTGCAACCGTCCAACCTGTTGCACTTGTTAAATTGTAAGTACCTTTACCTCCGAAACCGTAATCCCACCATGTCTGCTGTATAACCTCTGGTATGATTCCCGGAACAGAGCCGTTATTTTTATAATTTGTTGGAACAACTTCTGAAACAGCATAAATCATAATTTGAGAAAATTTTATAAGCTCATCTTGAAAATCAGGCTCAAATGACGAAAAATCCGAAACCAAAGAAGGAAAAAAGAAAAGATAAACATCTACATGAATATTTTCAACACTAACAGATGACAGACCTTGAGTTTTCAAACCTATCTTGGAAAAAAGTTGATTTGGATTGAATGGAACATTCCATAGATAGAACCACCATAAAGAAGCAAAGAGAGACCTTCTCGCACAGGTAAAGTATTTTTCTTCATTTACCTTTTTCCATACAAGATAGCAAGAAATAAACGCCCACATTGCTGCTTCTTTGTCTTCGCTGTTAGCATCAATAGTTGATCCGTAGAACTCAAATTTTTCAGCAAGGTTTGAGATAAAATCGGCAGATAAAATAGCTGATCGAAGAAATTCGGGATTTCCGGAAATCTCGTAAGCTTTGATAAACACAGGTACGGAAAAAAGTGTTCCGGCAGGAGAAGTATCAAATTCCTCGCCCGAAAACTTATAAGCTCTCGCAAAAGAGCCATCTTTCCTTTGAAGCTTCATCATATTTTCAGCTCCTTTTATGAAAGCATCTTTTACCTTGAGCATGAAATCATAGTCTTGCGGGAAAATTTCGGTCTCATATAAATATGCAAGATAAAGGGCGAGCAAGGATTCAAAATTTCTCCTTGAAAAGAAAGCGTCTTTAAAAAAAACAGGTCTGAATTCACATTTAGAATTTGATATTGTGTCAAAGCAGTCTATGAAAAATCCGTTTTCCATACCGTGTTCCAACCAAGATAAAATAACTTTTTTTCCCCTGTCAATGAGCTCGCTATCTTTCAAATATTTCCCCAAAAGTATTGAATTAGATGCATTCATAAGAGCCATACCTGTAAAGCTTGCTTCAATCCAAGGCAAAAATACATCTCCCGTTTCCGTGCGAACGAAAGAGAAAAACCCTTTTATCTTCTCTCCATCATAAAAGTATCTTCTGAAAAATGAAGATAAAACACTGAGCTGATAATCAAAATTCAAGTTTGGTAATTTCTCAGAAATAACCCCGTTTTTCTCATATAATTTATACACAATTTTCCAAAGCGTCAAAACAGCATCAGCAAAGTTTTCCCCTTCAAGCTCAACGATGAAAAGGTCAAAAAATTTTTTAGATGAAAAATTGTAAAGAGCTTTTTTTGAAGGCAACTCGTAAAATGACTCAGTAGAAAGTTTTCTCCTATAAAATACAGGATACTCCTCAAAAGGGAAAGTAAAAATTATTTTTTGAGTATCGTAATCAAAGCCAATTCCAAAAATATCTGTATCAACGACAATTTCTCGTAAATCTGAATCTATTTGATTTTGATCTGTAAAATCGTATTGAGCAGGTAGTTTCAGGAGAGCCACCAATTTTTGCTTTTTCTCATCGTATGCAACCGATATAGGAACAGGTAATCTATCTTCCCTGAAAATCCATCTTTTTGACTTCAAAAGAGAATAAACTTTGTTTTGTGAAAAAATATTCCCTTTTATGAAAACTCCCGGAACAAAGAAAACTATAGAATCAGGAGAAAAACCAGTATCAAATTCAATCTTGATACGAGATTTCGTATTTTTTATAGGTTCAATATCTATTCTGGCATGATATAAATTCGCTTTCCCAACTTTCAAGCCTAAACCTTGAACATCTTTCTGTTCCAAATTTATTTTATATGAAAAATTAAATTGATTTCCACCTTCAAAAGATAAATTTATTTTTCTCAAGGTCTCAACTTGTTCCTCTAATCTTTTGCATCCGGAAGAGAAAACAGAAAAAATCAAAACTAAAAAGAAAATTAAAACTGGTAATAAATATACGAGGGCAAAACTAAAAAGACTCGCGCTTATATTTCCCCTTTGTGCTCCGCATGCTCTCTTTGAACAATATCTCATAAAAATAAAAAGTAAAAAAAACACTATAAGAAACTTCTATTTACGAAATTTGAAAAATCATGAAATTCAGATTATGCGATTAAGAAAAGTTTTCTTATTCTATTTGTGTAGGCATAGATTTTAAATTTATTTCAACATCAAACAAACCTGCCAAAAAAAACTAATGCTATCTTATCAGGCTCTATTAAAACCACATTGGCACAAAGAACTATCCTGCTTTATTACACAAGTGTGATATCAAGTATCCAATTTAGCTCCCAAAATTGAACAAAAATTATATTCATCTATACGAACATCACAATTATTATCCTTACCACCGCAAATCTCGATCACACCTATGATTATATTTAGTTCATTATTGTTGCGGGTTCCTACTTTGCCGATAAAAGCTCCTCATCAGAAGTTTCCGCACAAGAAACCTGAGTTGTATCGTTAAAAATTTTAGAAAGAGAGTCGCAAAGAGAACTCGACTGAATATATAAATGGTCTTAAATTCTGCGAGGCTGGATTTATTTTATTCACAAAAGCTGCAGCCGCTCTGCCGGGAATAAAAAATATGTTAGCAAAATCAAATCTCAAATTATCTGCAATAGAATATCTGAAAACTCCATCTATTTCCAAACCAATAAAATTTGACTTCAAAGAATTCTCCCCAGAAAGAGTTAATCCAACGCCCCCTATTGGTATGAAACTAAGACCAGAAAATAACGGAAAATCTGCCCACACATCAAAGACGAAAAATCCAGGTCTCATAAGTTTGAATTGTGAAAAGTTTTCACCCATATTGAGATCAAGGTTATCTGACTTGAATATTATTTCATCTTCTGTAAGAAGTAAAGTTCTGCTCATAGATTTTCCTGAGTAAATAAAAGCAAAGTTTTGTCCTTCTCTATAAATTGGATTATCAGGGCTCAATATCATAATATCTAAGCCAATTTTCGTTCTCCCTTTACTTACAATTGAAGCTTGTAGAGCTCCTGCAAGATGATTTTCATTCTTCAAATCAAAAGCTGACTTTGTAAACACTCCTGCCTGCCCCGCAAAACCGCCAATAAAAGAGAAACCCTCTGCTTCATACCTATAACCAAGGACAAGAGTAGAAATGAATGTTAATTTTCTTATTACTGAGTTGTCAATCAGGTTGTAAATTCCACCAAAAAATCCTTCACCGACAAATGGAATTCCGTCTTTTGGTGCAAATCCACCAGAAGCATAAGCAAATGAGAGAACAAATGTATCATTCGCAAAGTTGTTTGAGAAAAGCTCAATTCCTTCATAGGTTTGCTCTGGAACCTGTCCCAAAAATATCTGGAAATTCTTTGATTCAAACCTTGCTCCTCCTATCCAGTTCCTCAGAAATATTTCAAGTGGGTCAGCAAAGTATTGGTATCCAACTTTAACTCTACTTTCTCCTATTTTTACATCGGAGTAAATCTGCCTTGCGAAAATGAAAAGTTGTCTCCCTGCTTCCGCATCAGGTCTTGCAAAAGTGAAATTTCTGCTCCACAAATTGAACCCCCACAAAGTTTCAATTGCAAATTTATTTTCCCCTATGAAGAAAGATATTCGTGGTTCGGCATATGTACCGAGAACACCTGCGGTTTGTCCCCATGGCTCATAAAAAGCGGGAGATTTATCAAAATCACTATCTGTTTTGAAAATAAAGAAGTTCTGAAAATACCCTGAAAAATCAACTTTTTTTTCATTTCCACCATCCTCAGCCCACACCGCTCCAAAAAACAAAAACACAAAAACAAAAAATACAACAAAAAACATTTCCTATCACCTCCCTTTTCTTGAAATTATAACATCTTCCTTTACAAAGTAATCCCAATCATCTGAAATTTTTCCTTCTATTGGTGGTCTTATCACTATCTTGTGAGTAAATCTCGGCTCATCAACTTCGTGATACCAATATAACCTGAAATTTTTGTGGTCGTACATAATATAACCATCTGAAACCCACACAAAAAATCCATCTGGATAATATATGTAATACGGAATAAATATTTCTGTCGGTTCATCTGTCTCCTTGCTTTCAAATTCAAGAGAAAATTCACCTTCAGGGTTCGGAATTCCTTTTTCAGGATCAAAATAATGTACTTTTGAGAAAAATTGTAGGGATTTTAATTTGCCCGCAATGAAATTTGGATGTGGTCTTGCATAAGATTCGTATGCACGAGGGACAAGATAAGAACCACTATCAAGCTTAACAATATAAGGGTCTTCATCGCAACTTTTAGCTTTGGGAGAAATTGGACGACAATCCTCAGGAGATAATACTTCAACTATTGAGAAGTTTTCAGCATTCCATCCCTCTCCCCTCCAATCATCGTTCTCCCAGGACCAACACCAAAGTATCCTACCTATTCCTATATCCTCAAGAGCCTCATATTCGTCGTTTATGATGTATTTCGGTATTATGTAATTTTCTGAACGAGCGTTCTCAACTGCTTTCTTCCAAATTGACTCACCTTGGTCAATGTTAGTAGCTGGTTTAGAGCTTAAAGTAAAGTAAGTTCCGTATTCTCCTAAAACAACAGGAATATTTCCCATATTCTTTCTCGCAGATGAAATATGAGTAAGAATAGAGTTAAAATACTCTTTTTTCTTCTTTCTTTTCTCCTCAACTTTGAAAACCCTGTAAGGCATATTAAAGCCTGGAAATGGGTAAATATCCGGGTACCAGTGAGGAGCATAAACAACCTGAGGTAATTCAGGTCTTGAATATGGAACGGCAAAAACTGTTTCACCTTCTCCACCACCGAGAACAAAAAGAAGAAGGTTTTCAATAGATGAAATGGTTGGTTCAACAAAAATTATAGCATCTGGATCATTTTGCAAAATCGCTTTTCCCATTCTTTCATGAAATGGCATTATGTAATTTCTATCAAAACCGTAGTTTAGCCCCAAAATAGACAAAAGATTTGCTTTATCAAACCCCCACAACCTTATCTCCTGCTCTCTTGTTTCAGGTGTGACATCTGGAATAAGGCCGATACCTATGAGTATATCAACTAGGTCCTCAGCAAATTTTCTATCTCCAAAAATAGTATCAATTATATTTATGATACCTTCCTTTGAACCTGTATGAAGATAACCTGCAATAATTGACATAAGAAGGAAAAATCCGCTCGGTTCGTTCATAATATCGTATCCAATAACATTCGGCATTCCCGCAACCGCCTTCGCAACCTCACCCCACATCCTCTCATAAGCAGATTGTAGATATTCCTGAATATTATCTTTACCCACCTTGAGATCTGGAAACGCATCTTTTCCTGCAAACAAAGCTGCCCAAGCTCTCTGGACATCAAGAGAAAGTCCAGCATTCAACCCCCAATTAGTAAAAGGCAACATATCTGTTGTTCCCTGAATTATTTCTTCCCTTTCTAATTCATTTATATCAACCCCAGGAATTTCAAGAAAATCTTTTACTTGATCTTTCAGTACAGAAAGACTATTAGCTATGTTCTTATCAAATTTTGAGACAACATTTACTATTTTTTGCCAGTTCTCATCACTTTCTATAAATTTTCTGAGCATAAGAGTAATTCTGGGATAGCCCCAAAGACCGGAGTCAAGATTCTTCTCATAAAGTATAGCTTGAACAGCCCATTTTGGCCACATATTACCTCTGACAGCGTTATTGTAAGGAGTATTGACATCTTTTCCCATACATTTGTTTAGGCCTTTCTGAGGCAATAGAGCTCCGACCAATCCCGCGATATCAAAAGATACAGGACTTTGACCTCCTCCTAAACCACCTCCGATAGCCAGAGCAGTTCTTAAAAGTTGGACAACAGGAGATTCCGTATCGTTAAATCTGGCGATGAAGAATCTTGAAAATACTGCATCTGTATGTGAGTCTAAAAGAACATAAATATCGTGCTCCCAAGCCTTTTCCACAACAGCTCTTATGTAATTGATATAATCGTAGTTTATCTTATCTGGGGATTCTGGCATAACCCCTTCTATTGAAATAAGCAATCTTATTGTATTGAAACCGAGATTTTTGATCTGCCTGAAAAACTCATCTGCTTTTTCGATGGGGAATGGTTTTCCCACATAATCAGGAATACCCTTGACCTCAAATGTGCAAGGGTCTTCATTCACAGGAAATTTATTACTTCCTGAAACATTTATCCCGTGTATGAAGACATATCTACCTTTTTGATCTTTTATGTATGGTAGCCAATCAACACAGAAATCTTTCCAATTTTCTTTTGGCGGTGGGCAATGCGGACGTCCGTCAGGTCCTACACAGCAAACAGAAGCTCTTGTTATATTTTTCCCTTTACCAATACTTTTTCCTTCTTTATCAACATAATCTTTTTTTCCGCAGAAAACAAATCCACCCAGGACCAGAAAAATGAAAAACACAAATGATCCAAAAATAAAAATGTTCTTCCAAATAAATATATCTCTCTTCATATATCTGATAATAGTAATCCCATTTTTGATTTTTTTCATACTGATTAAAGTTTATTTTAAAAAAATTTTTTTCGTTGAAATTAGCAAAGTTCAGTGAAAATTATTATTCAAACAACGGAAATGAACAGAAACAAATGAACGAACAAACAAATAATAGAAAAAACAAATAAATTTGAATTCAAAAACCAAGTAACTAAATTCTAAATATGTGGAGTATTGAGTCTTTAATTTTGATAATTCCCATAGTTATTTTTTCTTTATCTGTACACGAGTTTTTCCATGCGTGGAGTGCATGGAAACTAGGAGATCCAACTGCAAAGAGATTAGGAAGACTTACTCTGAATCCGTTAGCGCACCTTGATCCTTTTGGGATTTTGTTCGCGGCAATTTTTGGATTTGGATGGGCAAAACCTGTTCCTATAAATCCATATTACTTCAAAAGCCCTATGATACATTTCGCAATATCTGCATCGGCAGGACCTCTTTCGAACTTCGGGCTTGCAGTTCTATCAGCTATAATATACAAGCTTATTTACTCAATCTTTGGTATGACGGAAATCTTACATAATTTCTTCATAACAGCCTCTTTTATCAACCTTGCTCTTTTTTTCTTCAACTTTATTCCCATTCCACCACTTGATGGTTCCAGAGTATTTTTTGCTCTAATACCAAGAATGACCATAGAAAAGGCAGCAAGATACGAACTATTCGGTTTTATTGGGATTTTGGCAATAGTTCTATTAGATAGGTTAGGGTTACCTATATTTGAGATTGTGGTTGTAAAACCAGCAAGATTTGTTATGTCTATTCTTTACGGATTTTAGGAATTTCTTATTTTTCACAAAATTTGAATTGAAAATCTAAACCATAAAAATAAAATTCTTTATTATTGCTTTCGGCATAAGATAAACTATAAAATGGCAAAAGAAATTATAACAGAGATGAAAGACGAGAAGAAAAACAAGGAAGAAGAAAAAACAAGAAAGTATAGGATTTTATCAGGCATGCGTCCCACAGGAGCCCTGCATGTAGGACACCTCAAATCTGTAATTGAAGAGTGGCTAAAATTTCAGGAAGAAAAACACAAGTGTTTTTTTCTTGTTGCAGACCTTCACGCACTCACAACAGATTGGGAAGAATCAAAATTAATAAGGAAGAATTCGTTCGAAATGGTAAAAGACTGGCTCGCAGCTGGAATTTCACCGGAAGAATCTGTCATATTTTTACAATCTGATGTCCCAGAGCATACAGAACTTTTCACAATATTAGGAATGATAACACCTATGGGACTTCTTGAAAGGAATCCAACTTACAAGGAGGCTCTTGAGGAATTTGGAAATAAAGAGAGACTTTTGAATTTGGGTTTTTTTTCTTATCCTGTCTTACAAACTGCCGATATACTTTTGTACAAAGCTGAAAAAGTACCAGTTGGAAAAGACCAAATTCCACACATAGAAATAGCACGAGATATAGCTGAAAAATTCAACAGAATTTTTGGGAATGTCTTCCCGTTACCAGAACCCGTTTTATCTGAATCTCCTAAAATTTTAGGGTCAGATGGACGCAAAATGTCAAAATCATATAACAACGCAATTTTTTTGACAGAAGACATAAACAGAATAAAAGAAAAAGTAATGACATATATGACAGATACCGCAAGGAAAACAAGAAAAGATCCCGGAGAACCAGAAAGGTGTCCTCTTTATACATTGCATAGGGTTTTCTCACCAAAAAATGATAGAGATTATGTTGAATCCGGATGCAGAACAGCACAAATAGGATGTATTGATTGCAAAAAGGTTCTTTTAAAGAACATGATTCCTGAAATAGAGAAATTACAATCAAAGAGAGAAGAAATAGAAAAAAGAGACGATTTTGTTATAGATGTTCTTAAAGAAGGAGCAAAAAGGGCAAAGGAGTTTGCACAGGCTACTATGGAAGAAGTAAAGAGAGCAGTTTTTCATCTCTATGATTGAAGAAAAAGAAAACGAACAAATAGAGATAAAAAAAGAGGAAAAATTAGAAAATAAAAAAAAAGAAGAAGAGGATCAAAATCAAAAAGGAGAAGAATTTGAGATAACAAAAGAAGTAATAATAGAACAACTTGAAGAGTTAAGGAGGAGATTAATAATCCCAATAGTATCTTTCGTATTGATATTTTTGATTTCGATACCATTCGGAAAAAAAATAATGGATATATTTTTAGGTCAATTCAAAGAAATAATACCGGAGTTCATTTTTACTAAGCCATTTGAATCATTTTGGGCTCATATAAAAATTTCCGCTTACATATCTGCAATTATCAGTGTTCCCTTACTTATATGGCAGATATGGCTCTTTATATCACCCGCTTTATATCCAAGAGAAAGGAAAATAGCGAGGTTCATAATAATAATTTCTTCTTTGCTTTTCATAGCAGGTTCATCGTTTTGTTTTTTTATTGTCTTACCTACCTCATTAAAATTTCTTATAAATGCTTTTTCATCTGAGAAAATAAAAGCACTAATTAGTATATCCGAGTTTCTATCTTTTGCGTTGAAGTTCTCACTAATATTTGGTTTTGCATTCCAAACCCCTCTGGTCGTTTTAGCACTGGTAAAAACAGGAATTTTAGATTTAAACACAATATCAAAAGCGAGACCTTATATAATAGTATTAGCCTTCATAGTAGCTGCTTTTATAACTCCAACTCCCGATGCTTTCACTCAGATTTTACTTGCTATCCCCCTTATATTACTTTGGGAACTTGGAGTTCTACTTTCAAGAATAATTTGAATAAATTTTCTTTACATTCGGCTACTTTCCGGATTTCCGCTTGGCTTTTGATGGACTTTTTTTCCCCGTCTCTTTTGTTTTTGTTGTTTGTGTTTTTACCTTTTTTACTTTTGCTTTAAATTCTCTCCTTTTCTCTTCTTTCTTTTCCTTTTTTATATTTGGAGTTTGCTTTTTTGCTACCTTTTTTCCTCTAACTTTCAATTTATCTTCATTATTATACTTTTTAGCGACTTTCCTTCTCCCCTTTTTCATTTGCCCTACTTGTTCTTCCTCCTCCTCTTCCTCCTCAAAATCCTCCTCATATTCACCAATTTCTTTTTCAACTTCTTCTTCTATTTCTTCTTCTAACTCCTTATCCAATTCTTCGGATATCCCAATATCTTTCAGTTCGCTCTCAACCTCGTCCTCTTCCTTCTCTTCTTCCTCCTCTCTTTCTTCTTCTCCTTTACCTTCTGTGGTTTTTTCCTCTTCTTCTTCAACCTCTTCCAAATCAACGGAAGAATCATCTAATGAGACTCTAATAGGTGCAGAAGCTAATGTTTCCTCCTCTACCCTCGAAACCCTTTCTTCAAGTTCAACTTTCTCCTGACAGTCTATACAATACCTTACATAAGGGACTTCTTCTAATCTTTCTCTATCTATTTTTATTCCGCAGATCTCACAATATCCATAAGTTCCACTCTGGATCTTATCAAGTGCTCTTTCTATAAGTTTTAGTATATCAGTATCAATAGAAGTTACTATACTTTCCACATCTCTTAATTTTTCAACAGATGTAAGATCTATTATATCTGATCTTTCCTCTTGCGGTATAGATGTAGAAAACTTTATTTTAGACAATATACTTGCCCTCATACTCTCGAGCTTGCTTTTCATTCTCTTTTCAAATTCAGTCATAATACCAAAAAACCCCCTTATTCAACAAAAAAAAAAGAATAAAAAAAATAAGAAGGAAAAACAAAACAATCAAGAAAAACAGGAAAATTCATAAGAAAAAGGAAAACTCGTACGAAGTGATGAATTACAAATTCTTTCCCTCCTCCTTCACATCTTCCTTTATTTTGGTTTCATTAGAATTTCCATTATAATACGACGATAAAACCTTATTTATATTCATAAATATTTGAGGTTCTACGTCAACGCCTGCAACCTTTATGCCAAAGTGAAGGTGTGGTCCAGTACTTCTACCGGTAGAGCCAACACGACCTATAATCTGCCCTTTCTTCACGAAATCTCCCTCCTTCACATGAAACTTTGAAAGGTGAGCGTATATTGAGAATACCCCTGTACCGTGATCTATTACCACGAGATTTCCCTCAAGCGTAAATTTTCTGGCTACAACAACTATACCTGAATTTGCTGCCAAAACAGGTGTTCCCCTATGTGCAGATATATCTATACCCCTGTGCTGACCAGCAAAATAACCGTTTATCTCCCTTTTGTGTCCAAAATTCCACTTTATATTTTTGTAATTTTTCACAGGTAAGATAAAGTTTCCATCCCACATTCTCTGAGACACGCGCGTATATATACGAGATAAAAATTCTTTTTCATTTTTTATCCTCAAAGTTAAGTCTTTATCGCTCTCTACTCCTACACTCCTTCTTTTCTTTCTTAAAAAAATCCTTTCCACAGGAAAATCTTTGTCGCATATTTCAACACCGTTCCAAAGATGTGAAGCAGTAAGAGGAACAGGATAAAAAAATATCTTTCTTCCATCAAAATCAAAATACAAATCGGATATTCTATCAAAGGAAAAAATCATTCCCCCTGGCATGACACAATCTTGGCTATCATAATCGCCATGGAAAAATATAAAATTGTTCGCATAAGTTCTGCCATAAAAAGAATCCAAAAACAAAAAAGAAAAAACAAAAACAAAAAAGGAAGTTATTAAATGAGACAAAAAGTATTTTCTTACCCAAAACATCAAGATAAAATAAATCTTAAAAATTTTTACAGAAGAATATAATTTTTAAGGTAGAATTTAAGATAAAAGCATAAACAAAAATAAAATTACGATGAAGAAAAAAGCAATCTTATTGATTAAGATAGTAGTCAGAAATATGAAAAATTTCCTTCTGATTCTGCTCATTATTCCATCTCTGTACGGAAAAGCGAATGGGAATAAGTTAAACGCAATTTCAAAAGCTCTTTTATATTTTGAGAGAGGAGAAAAAGAAAAGGCATATGACTTAATAAAAATATACGAAAATGAAGCGGAAGAAAACCCAATAATATACACAATAATCGCTCAGAAGGAAAAAGATGAAAAAATACTTGAAAAGGAATTTAGAATTTTATTACCTATTGAAGAGAAATTCAAGGATAGAATCGCATTTGAAAAAGCAAAAATACTTTTTGAAAAGGGGCAATTAGAAGAAGCAAAAAATATTCTTGAAGGAATAAAAAACAAATCAGAAACGATAAAACCATCAATATCTTTCATTTTAGCAAATATATATCTCCTTGAAGGACAAAACGAAAAAGCCAAATCAGAAATTTATAACATCCAAGAACATGATGAGGATATAGATAAAGTAAAAATCAGAAAGCTCAAAAAGCTAATAAGCGATCAGACAAGTGAAATAAATTTCAAAGGAGAAATAGACCTAAATTCTTCCTTCTCAACAAAAGGGTATCCCGTAATTTTTGAAAGTGAAGATGTCCAAAAAAGATGGGATATAGTATCAAATATTCTATGGAACGCAAGGTTTGAATTCCTAAAAAGCAAAGAATACAATCCTTTTTTTGAAATAAAAGGAGGCGGAGAGTTTTATTCCTTGACCGAAAACCTCGAACTTAATGCAAGAACTCCCATGTTCTTTTACCAAAACTCATCAGCTGGACTTGAAATAGAAAAATTTGGAGCAAAATATTCATTCATTACAGCAATAAATGACCTTGAAATTTTTTCAATTTCTCACAGATTATCTTCCCACTTTTTTCCTACGAACTTCCTTGTAATAGGAGCTAATTTTGAATTAGAAACACAAAACAAAATAGAAGGAAGACAAGGAGTAATAACATTTTTAGATTCATCCGCAAGATACACACATAAATTCAGAATTTATTCTTTCAGTATATTCGGATACATAAACTTAGGTAAAAGATTCGCAAAAGATGAAAGATTCTCCGAAATTTTCATATCACCTTACACAGAAATAAGCTTCAAGATAAAGGAGATTGGAATTTCGTTAGCAGGATTTTCATCAGTAATGCTCTTTCCCCGGGAGTTCTCAGGAAGAAAAAACAACATAATTTGGTTTATTTCACCAGCGCTATACCTTCAAAAAGATTTTATTTTGTGGGAAATAGTAAAAACCTACTTTGAAGGAAACTTCTCAAACTCCCCAGACTTCTCTTGGAACAGAATCAGGATAGGAACAAACTTCAAAATATATATGTAGAAAAAATTAATATTATTAATTATTTTATATATAATAGTTCATGTTTTCAATACAGGACCTGAAATCCCCGTAGGAAATCTCTCCTCAAAACAACTCCTGTTGCCTGATCTTTTATAGGCATATCTCCAAAAACAGAAAAGAAAAAACTGTTAGAAGAACAGTACCTGAAAGAAGAAATACCCAAAGCGTTGATTTCTTCTCCTATCTGTCCCAAAGGATAAAGCAGAACAATTCTTAAACTTTCTGTGTTTATAATCCCGGCAAAGTGAGAAATATTCAGATCGGAAACAAAAAATATGTGCCCATCTGAAAAATGAGAATCTATTATATCCCCTATGGTTAAAGAGAAAGCTCTTTCCCTATGCTTGATGAGATTTGCACCATCAAGTCTATACTCAATAATACCAAATGACCTCAAACAGTAAATCTTCGTATAACCATCGGAAGCAACATCTTGACAATCAACAGCAAAAAATCTAGCATCTTCAAGACCATCTGATTTCTCTTTGAGAATAAATATACCTGAACCTGAAAAAACAAAAAAGTAATTTCCAGAATGATTATAAATTATTCTTCTTGCTTGCAGAATTCCGGGATATTTCAAAAAGCTACTCCAATTTCTCTTTGAAAACCAAAGCCCACTACTACCCCCTACAAGAAAGAAATTATATCCAACAGCCAAAGTTCTTGGATCACTACCCTCAAAATCTATTCGGAAAGAGCGAGTAAGGTCTGAAAGATAAAAAGATGAACCTGTCTGGAACAGAGCATAAGACTTTCCTTCTTGATCATAACTTAAAAGAGCAACCGCACCCGAAAAGAAATTAACAGGTCTTGCTCCTCCACTTCCTTTAAATATAGGAGAGATATCAAGTTCAACTATGCCCCCACCATCTGGCATAAGAATAGAAAATTCAGAAGTATCACAGCTGATTTTATTGAAAATCGGTTTTGCAGTCTGAGAAATGCCCGAGATTAATGTTGACTTTTTTTCAGTTGAAGAGAAATCAAACGATGAAAGCGATCTTGCTCCAAAGACTAAAACTTTACTTTCACTTAAAAACACAATTGATCTCGGTTCAAAACCTATCTCAAATCCCTCAACAGAACCAATAGATTCCCCCTCAAAAGTATCATAAAGTTTAATATAGTATCTTCCGTCATCTTCGTTCCTATAACCTATTGCGACTCGAGAGATAGCCTGCGGTGATACTTTTAAAGCTAAAACCTGAACCCTTTTTCCATGGAAAACATCAAAAGCTGATACATCTGAAAATCTTCCGGGTCCAAAATAAAAATTGAATAAACCTACTTTGCTTTTGTAAGTTGACTCAAAGGATGACCAGACTCCTACAGCATAAGTGCTTTGATTATCCCACTCAAAATCAAAAAAATCTAAAAATAGTCCGCCTCCCGGCTGGAATTCTGGTGGTTGATCAGATGGAAAATCGCATACGTCAACTGAAAAGTTTATTTTGAACGCAGAAATACTTTGCGAGTACTTGACAAAAAGATACCCGTTTATAAATTTTATAAAACCGGCTCCGGAGTTAATTTTCTTCTGGCATATTGGGTTATGAGCTTCATAAGAGGTAACATCATAGACCAAAATATCCCCGGGAGTTCCCCCTGCAAAACTTCTCAGAATAGCCAGATATTTTTTCCCTCCTAATGAAAAAACATCAAAAGCTACCGAACCATAAAGGTTTGGTTCAGATATCACGTTTCTTTCTTCGCCAGAAAATGATGTGAATTTTATTATAAAGTTTGCTCCACTTTGAATTAACGCCCAAAATCCATCTTTATCAATATCAGAGTAAAGCATATTATCACCCATAAAAAACCTTTTCTTTACTGCGAGCTCTCCATCATAAGACACCAAAGATATAAAGGGTTCAGACTCAAAAGCAACCGTTGTTCCGTAAAAATAGGAACGCCGAGTTTCTCTTATATAGTATGACATAAGAGGATTTGGTAAAATATAAGAGGCTAAAATCGGTGTGCATGTAAGCTGCGATGCTCTACCGCACCAAGATTGAGCATAAAAACATATAGACCAATCACCGTAACCCGGAAGCAAAACAGATGTATCACAAGCATTCTGCAAAACAGGATTTCTATTACACTCAACCTTTTGCAAGTTTTCATATCCCAAAAAGAAATCAACATTCTCTAGTTGCAAATTTAAAACACGAAAAGTAATAATAACTCTACTACCCACTGATTGCAATGAAAAAACTTCAAATTGAGGAGCTGGACAATAAAAAACAACAGATGTTTTTAAGGTAAAGCTCTTTGAACAAATTCTATCACCTTCACTCCACCAAAACTTGAAAACATCTTTAAAATCTCCAACAGACGAATAAACTAAATTATATGAGAAATTCTTGGTTCCACTTTCCTGAAAATCTTTGATATCAATATCATCAAAGCCATCCGCACCAAAATCAATTACAATATAAGTTATTCCCTTTGAGTTTTGCTCCTCAAATTTCACTTCAACAGTTACAGACAAAGGAGATTCTCCCGATACATTTTCAGGATAAAAAGAAATTTTAGAACTACACTGAGAATTATCCGCTCCATTTCCATCAGCTCCTTTTACACCATTTTGCTTTTTATTAGAGCAACCTGAATTCAATATTAAACCAGAAAGTGCAATAATAAAGAAAAGCGCAAAGACGAGATGAAAAAAAGTAAAGCTATTTTTTCTTTTCTGAAAAATATCAGCTCTCATATCTCAAATTAAATATAACCAAAATTTTAGTTTTTACTTGTGTGTAATAAATTTATCCCAACATAAAATTTTCAAAAAAACAATAATCTATATTTAAGATGGAAATTCAAGAAAAGTACGAAGGAAAAAAATTTTGTGTAGCAACTATTATACCGAAAATTAAACCAAGAGCAGAAAAAATAGAGTCGTTTGAGGAATTCAAAGAATTAATAAAAAACCTCGGTGGAGAAATAGTAGAGGAAATTATACAAAAGAGAGATAGACCAGATCCCAGATTCTTTATAGGAAGAGGTAAAGCGGAAGAGATAGCACAAAAAAATAACATAGACGTATTAGCAATAGATGATATCTTGAAGCCGAATCAAATAGTAAATTTGAGAGAAATAACAAAAAAAGAGGTTATAGATAGGGAGTATATCATAATAAAGATTTTTGCAGAAAGAGCAACAACAAGAGAAGGAAAACTTCAAGTAGAACTGGCAGAACTAAAATACAGGTTAGCAAAGCTTATTGGAATGGGGAAGGAGATGTCACAGCTTGGAGGTATGCCCGGAACACGAGGTCCCGGTGAAACAAAAACGGAAGAGCTAAGAAGACACATATTTGCGAGAATAAGGGCAATAGAAAAAGAACTTGAAGAAATCAAAAAGACAAGAAAAATCCATAGAGAAAGAAGAAAAAAACAGGGATTTCTAACTTTTTCTCTTGTGGGATACACAAATGTTGGAAAATCAACAATACTTCGGGCTTTATCAGGAGAAGATGTCCAAATTAAAAACCAGCTCTTTACAACCCTTGAAACAAGAGTAGGAACACTGAAAGACCTTACAAATGGCGAATATAGTAATAAAAAAATACTAATATCTGATACAGTAGGATTTATAAGAAATCTCCCACATTCACTCGTTTCAGCTTTCAGATCTACACTTGAAGAAATAGTTTTTTCAGATGCATTAATTTTTGTTCTTGATATAAGCCAAGATTACGAAAAACAATTCTCAACAATAAGATCGGTTTTAGAGGAAATATTAGTAGATGAGCAAAAACCCAGGATAATAGTTTTTAATAAAATAGATTTGGTTAGCAAAGAGAGAATCATTCAAGCGCAACAAAAATTTCAAGATGCAGTTTTTATTTCGGCTTTGAAAAAAACAGGTCTTGAAGAACTTAAAGAAAAAATAATAAAAATAAGTGAGAGAATATGGAGACAAAATCAAATGGAAAAAACGGAGGAGATGTCAAAATCAGCAATATAAACCCTATAGCAAAAAAAATAAGCTTTATTCTTTCTATCTCTACTATAAATGTAATTCTTTTGCTTTTACCATATACCAACTTGAGGTCACAGACAGAAGATGAAAATATTAGCCAAAAGAAAGCATATTATCCGGATGAGATAGAAAGATTTAATGTGGTCTTACTTTTTGAATCTCCTCCGTCTTATAACGAGATACTACAAAAAGCAGCATCAGTTGGATTAGATAAAGCCCTCGAATTATTACCTTTTAACGAACAGAAAAAGGATGAGATAAAAAAAAGAAAAAAGATTAATTCATCGGATTTTGTGAAAAAATTTTCAATAGATGGCAGGTCAGAAAAACCAGAAGGTATAGAAATATTTGCTTCCCTGCTCTTTGATATGAAAAGGTTAATAAGAGCGATTTCAAATGAAGAGCCAGAACCAAAATACACGATTGATTGCTATTATATTGAGCCAATAATAAAAAGCGTGCTTGAAGAGTTTCAGTCATCAGCAAATATAAAATGTGAATTGAATGAAGAAAAAGCAGATTTCGTTCAGCCATCTCGCCTTGAAATCAAAATAAAAGGAGAAATCTCAAACAAAGGAAAAATGGAAAAATTAGATTTCTCAAAAACATTTTTGTTCTTTTCAAATCCACCTTACGACGAAATAAAAGAAGAAATTAAAAATTATATTTCAAGTAAATTCGGCAAAACAAAAAAAATCGAAGAGCAAAAAATCTTAGTGATCGTGAAGAAAGACAAACTAAACGAAATTATATCTTCTCTAAGAAAAAAAGCTTTCATATATTCTGTGATACCCTTTTATGTTTTAAGAGACGGAGAAAAAATAAAATCTGAAATAGTAATAAGATACTTTTCAGATATACCGCAAGAGACAATTTTATCGATGACAAAAGATATAGTAAGTAAATCAGAAGGAGAAATTACAGAATGAAATAGAAAGTAAGATAGAATAAATCTTAAAAAAATAGGATAAATCTTAATATAGAGAAAAATTAATATATAGAGAAAAAAATATATATAGATTAAAAGCTTCCTAGATAAGATTCTATAACACGAGGGTGATTTAGAACTTCCTGAGAGGAACCTTCGGCAACTTTAATTCCAAAATCAAGCGCAACGACTCTGTTTGCAATAGAACTTATAACTTTCACATCATGTTCTATAACAACGAGAGTTATTCCAAATTTCTCATTTATCTCCTTTACATAGTAGAGGAATTCAGATTTTTCTTCGTATGTGAGACCTGATGTAGGTTCATCAAGAAGAAGGACTTTTGGCATCTGAACGAGAGCACGAGCTAACTCAACTTTCTTTCTCACACCCAAAGGTATATCACGCCCCAAAGAATATCTATAAGGTTTCAAATCAAGGAAATCAATCATTTCCTCCGCAACCTCCCTATTTTTCTCATATTCTTTTCTGTGGAGTCCTGCTATCACACTAAAAATTCCCGCCCTGAAATAAATGTTTCTTCCAATCAAAATATTATCTAAAACCGTAAGGTAGCCGAAAAGTCTTATGTTTTGAAATGTTCTTGAAATTCCAAGTCTGGCTATCTTATGAGGAGGCAAACCTGTAATATCAACGAGCTTTCCATCTCGCTCAAAAAAAACTTTACCCCTATCTGGCTTATATATACCAGTTATTACATTAAAAAGAGAAGTTTTACCGGAACCATTCGGACCTATTATTCCAAAAATTTCGCCCTTTTTTACCTCAATAGATACGTCTGATAATGCCTTGACCCCTCCGAAACTCAAATCTATATTCTCACATTTTAAAATCATATTTAAAAAATTTTTTAGTTTTTATGTTTCTCTTTCCTTATTCAAAATTTAATCTTTTCCTTTCTTTTAAGATTCGAGTTTTTTCTCAATAATACTTTTCACAACTTTTGGGTCAGCTTTCTTTTCTAATTTTTTAACGACTTCACCGATAAAAAATCCGATAAGTTTCTTTTCGCCTGATTTATACCTTTCAACTTCCTTTGGATTCTCATTTAGAACTTGCAATACAGCAGACTCAATTAAATCTTCTGATATATCTTTTTTCCTCTTTTCTATGGCTTGCAATATATCAATTTTTGATGTAGTTGCCTCCCTGAAAGCTTCCTTTCCCGCATTTCTTGTAATCACACCATCAGCTATACTTTTCAGGACTTTCTTTGAATAATCAAGCAAAATTTTTCTATCCTCATCTTTATTTATGTTGAATATTCCCTCATTTATAGCTCTCATAACTTCTTCGAGCACAAAACTTGAAACTAATTTTTTATCTTCAAAATCTCTTGTCAGGTCTTCAAAAAATAATGCAATACTTCTATCAGAAGTCAGAACATCAGCAGCATATTGTGAGAGACCATAAACACTCATAAACCTTTTTTTCATATCGTCTGGAAGTTCCGGTATTCCAGATTTTGCTTCCTCCATTATATCATCTGAAATATATAAAGGCAAAATATCAGGTTCAGGGAAATATCTATAATCATGAGCGTATTCTTTTGAACGCATAATAAAAGTTTTTTTTTGAACAGAATCATAACCTCTGGTCTCTTGCTCTATTTTTCCTCCCGATTTTATGACAGAAATCTGCCTAGATATCTCATACTCTATTGCCTCCTTTATGAATCTAAAAGAATTTACATTCTTTATCTCAACTTTCGTCCCGAATTTTCCGGATCCACGAGGTTTCACAGAAACATTAACATCACATCTCAAATTCCCCTCCTCCATGCTCCCCTCAGTAATGTCACACCAAACAAGTAATTTGTGAAGTTTTGTGAGAAATGCATAGGCCTCATCTGGCGATGATATATCTGGTTTTGTGACTATTTCAGCAAGTGGAGTTCCGCTCCTTGAAAAATCAACATAACTTATGTCTTCCCCGTGAATCATTTTACCTGCATCTTCTTCCATATGTAATCTTTGAATACCTATTTTCTTTTTGATTCCATTAACTTCTATTTCAAGGAAACCATCCTCTGCAAGAGGAATTCTGTATTGTGATATTTGATAATTTTTTGGTAGGTCAGGATAAAAATAGTTTTTTCGTTCAAAGAAGCTTTTCCTGTTTATTCTCATGTTAAGTAATAGAGAGGCTCTCACAGCCAAAATTACGGCTTGTCTATTAGGATAAGGCAAAACACCGGGCAACCCAACGCATATAGGACATATATTCAAGTTTGGAATGTTTGTAAATTCTCTTGGACATGAACAAAATAGCTTTGTCTTCGTTTTGAGCTGCACATGGATTTCAAGTCCGCATACAGGCTCAAAACCCTCAAAGTCATAAAACTTATCTGAATTCAAATTCATGCTTTAAAAGTTTATTTTCAAATTAAGATAGGACAAGTCTTTCTAAAATACTTGGGATTCTATGGGCATCTTCAATATAATCAACGAGCCCCGTTTCAGCAGCAGCTCGAGGCATACCAAAAACAACCGCACTCTTCTCACTTTCCGCAATAACTTTACCCCCAAATTCTTTTACTTTTTTTATACCTTTTGCTCCATCACTCCCCATACCTGTCAATATTACAGCAATAGTATCCCCCCTGAAAGCCTCAGCGGAAGACTCTACTGCGAGATCAATTGAAGGTTTATATATTGCATCTGGGAGTTCATTTACTATTTTTATTGTCCCACCTTTCATAACTTTTATATGTTTCCCTCCGGGAGCAACGAGAACTTTCCCTGCTTCCAATCTGTCGCCATCTTGTGCCTCTTTTGCTGGAAAACCTGTTCTTTCTGATAACCTCTGAGCATATGTTTCCGTAAAAACTGGTGGCATATGTATTACGACCAAAATAGCAGCCGGTAAAGGTGGTAAAACAGATAGTATATCAAGAACAGTATTGGGTCCCCCTGTTGATGCACCTATTACTATGAGTTTTTTTAAAGCT
>Ga0197143_1000363_pt1 | contig 52353 bp, 47 predicted proteins | sample GBS70_MetaG_FD_148603 | JGI IMG/M metagenome (GOLD analysis project Ga0197143, IMG submission 148603) | Sediment microbial communities from Great Boiling Springs, Gerlach, Nevada, United States - GBS 70_MetaG | ecosystem: Environmental > Aquatic > Thermal springs > Hot (42-90C) > Sediment... | reverse complement strand
TGTCCTCTATGTGTGCTTGTGATATAATCATCGGGATTTATAACTGAAATTGCACCAACAGCAACTGCTTCCATTCCTGCATATAAATGAGAACCACCTTCTGCAATATTTTTTGCAAGTAGTTCCATAATTTTATCCTCAAATTGTCTTATTTGGATCATTTGTTTTAACAATTTCACAGCAAGTTCTTTTGTTATTTCCATATTTTTCTCCCTTTTAAGGAATGATTAAAACTTTAAGACCTTTTTTATTTTCAACTATTTCAAAACCATCTTTTATTTTTTCAAGGGGTAATTTATGTGTTATTAATTTTTCAACATTGATTCTTCCAGAAGATAATAGTTCAATTGCAATTTTATTATGTAATGGAGTTGATCCATGCGTTCCAACAACAAAGAATTCTCCATAATGGAGAAGATTACTATCAAACTGAATAAAAGGGGATTCTTTCGGAAGTCCACCAAAAAAATTGATTGAACCTCTTTTTGCAACAAGTTTTAAAGACAATTCCTGTGCATTTTTACTTCCAACCGCAACAATAACTTTATCCGCCATATGTCCATCTGTAATTTTTTTAACCTCTTGATAAATATCCTTCTTGTTCATATCAATAAGATAAACTCCTGTAAATTCTGCTTCTCTAATTCTTTCCTCAGAAATATCTGCAAGTATAATTTTACTTGCACCATTTATTTTGGCTAAAAGAGAATGCAAAATTCCTATAGGACCTGCACCAAGAATTAAAACAGTATCTCCAATTTCAATCCTACTTAAAATCTGTCCATTTATTACACATGCAAGTGGTTCTGCAATTGAAGCAATTTCAAAAGGAAGGTTATCCGGTATTTTATTTACACATCCATTTAAAACTGCATCTTCAGGGACAAGCATATACTCAGCAAAACCTCCATCATAATGGTATCCAATTGCCTTTAAGTTATCACACATAGTTTGTTGTCCTTTTCTACAATAATAACATTTACCACATGGAATGGCTGGAGCAACAGCAACTCTATCTCCTTCCTTATATTCTTTAATATTTTTGCCAACTTTAAAAACAACTCCACTTACTTCGTGACCTGTAATTCTTGGAAAAACAATATGTTTATGACCATGATGAAATACTTTTATATCTGTTCCACATATTGCACAACTTTTCACTTTTATTAAAATTTCATTTTCTTTTGGATCAGGTATTCTTCTTTCTTCAATTTCAAGTTTTTCAATTTCTTTCAATATTGCGCATTTCATTTTTTAATTCCATATAATAGTTTTTTACTTTATTTACAATCTCTTTGTTTTTTATTTCACATATTTTGCTTAAAACAAAATCAATTCCTTTTTCATGAATAATATTTTGTAATTTTACAGACTCTTCATCTAACTTATAATTATAACATAATGCAGCGGAAAGAACAAAACAAATTTTTTCAGGAAATATTTTATTTTCAAGACATAAATTTATTGCACCAACTATTCTTTCATTTTTACCTATTTTCCTTAAAACTTCTCTGCCAACTCTAAAAACTGTATCATTTAAAAGTTTATTATCAAATCTTTTATTTAAATCGTTAAAATAAGTTTCAAGTTCATCTTTATTAAAATTATATTTTTTTATAAGTGCTTTTTTTATCTCAGTTTGAACTTCTTTTAAAATTTTAAAAATTTCTTCATCCTCTATACACTCCCAGATATAATTATAATTCTTTAAATAACCGTAATAAGCAAGACAAACATGTGATAAATTATGACCGAAAAGTTTAAGTTCTTCATATTGTTTTAAATTATTAACTGGAAAAAAACCGCAAATTTGAGGTATATTCCCTTTAAATCCATTTTTATCAACTGGTAGAATCTTATATGGTTCAACTTTTACACATAGTGGATTTTGCTTTTTTTCTTCTTCTGTCAATGGTGAAGTCATTCTACTAATAACTGTCTCAACAAATCCAATCTTTTCATTAAAATAAATTTCTTCTTCAATTGAAAATTGCGCTACTTTTAAAATCTCATTCTTAAATTTTTCTCCTGCATTAAGTAAATTTTCACAAATAACTATATTTAAAAAATTTGGATTTTTCCTAAATTTTTCCTTAATTCCTTTTGCAATTATTTCAGAAAGTGTAAATAAATTTTTTGCTCCCACTGATGTAAAAATAATATCCGTTTCTATTATTTCTTTTATTATCTCATTTTCATTTTTTAATGGAATCGCCAAAAAATTTTCAATTATTTTTTCTTCTTTCTTTTCACCAAGTAAGTTTATGGTATATCTTTTTTCTTTATTTAATAATTCAACCAATTTCTCATCAATATCAACAAAGATAATAAAATAATTAGAGTCATAACATAATTCTCCAATAAATCCTCTTCCAATTTGACCTGCTCCAAAAACGATTGCTTTCTTCATCATTCTAATATAACATTTAAAGTGCTTATTTTCAAAATTATGATATAATATTTTTAAAATAGGAGGAAAGATGGCTTTAATTGTTCAGAAATATGGTGGTAGTTCAGTTGCAGATATAGAAAAAATCAAATTTGTTGCAAAAAAGGTAGTTGAAACAAAAAGAAAAGGCAATAAAGTTGTAGTTGTTGTTTCTGCTATGGGAAAAACCACAGATAATCTAATATCACTTGCAAAACAAATTTCATCAAATCCCCCTGAAAAAGAACTTGATTTATTACTTTCAACTGGAGAAATTGTATCTGTTGCACTTTTATGTATGGCTATTGAAAATTTTGGAGAACAGGCAGAAGGATTTCCAGGTTATTTTGCAGGAATTAAAACAGATACATTATATACAAAGGCAAGGATTCAGAAAATTGAACCTCAGAAGATAATTGAAGAGATAGAAAAAGATAAAATTGTTGTTGTTGCGGGTTTTCAAGGTATTAGTCCAGAAAATTCAATAACTACTCTTGGAAGAGGAGGTTCTGATTTAACAGCAATTGCAATAGCAGGAGCAATAAAGGCAGATATATGTGAAATATATACAGATGTTGAAGGTGTTTTTTCAGCAGACCCTCATAGAATAAAAAATGCAAAATTAATTCCTGTGATTTCATATGATGAATTACTTGAAATGGCAAGTGCTGGTGCAAAAGTTATGCAATCAAGAGCAGTTGAATTTGCCAAAAAATATAAGATACAATTTGTAGTGAAATCAACATTTAAAGAAGGGGAGGGGACAATGGTAAAAGAGATTGAATTTAAAGAGGGAGCAGTTGTATCTTCTGTTTCAATAGATGAAAATCAGGCAAAAATATCAATATTTAAAGTTCCTGATAGACCCGGAATTGCCGGAAAAATATTTTCTTCTCTTGGAGATGCAGGTATTAATGTAGATGTGATAGTTCAAAATGTTGGTAAAGATAATTATGCAGATATTTCCTTTACAGTAAATATAAATGATATGGAAAAAGCCAGAAATATTGTTGAAAAAATAAAAGATGAAATAGGCGCTGAAAAAGTTATTGTTGATCCAGATATATGTAAAGTATCAATAATAGGAATTGGAATGATGAATCATCCTGGAGTTGCAGGAAGAATGTTTAATTGTCTTGCTAAAGAAGGTATAAATATTGAGATGATAAGCACTTCTGAAATTAAAATATCATGTGTAATTAGAAAGAATAAAGGGCAGAAGGCACTTGAATCACTTCATAAAGAATTTATAGAAAGTAAAAATTAGGGGCAGTAGCTCAATGGGAGAGCGTCCGCTTCGCATGCGGAAGGTTGCCGGTTCAAGTCCGGTCTGCTCCATAAAGAAAATGAACATATTCTTAACAAATGATGATGGAATTTTTTCTGAAGGATTAAGAATTCTCCTAAAATATCTAAAAAGAAAATATAATGTTTTTGTTGTTGTCCCTGAAACAGAAAAGAGTGCAGTCAGTCATTCAATAAATCTTTTTAATCCGATAAGAGTGAAAGAAGTAAAGGTTGATGATTTTAAATTTTTTGTTGTAAACGGAACTCCTGTGGATTGTGTAAAAATTGGGGTAAAAGAATTAATTAAAGATAAAATTGACCTTCTTATTTCGGGGATAAATGCAGGCCCAAATCTTGGAATGGATATTTTATATTCAGGAACTGTCTCTGCTGCATGTGAAGGAGCGATTCTTGGTATTTCTTCAATATCTGTTTCAATTGCTGACTATAATAATTTTAAATTTGAAGATTCAGCAAAAATAACATTAAAAATAGTTGAAATGGTAAAAAAAGTTAAATTTCCAGAAGATACTATTTTGAATATCAATATTCCAAATAAGAAAATTGAAGAGATAAAAGGAATAAAAATAACATATCAGAGTAAAAGTAGATTTAATGAAGAATATGAAAAAAGAGTAGACCCAAGAGGAAATACTTATTTTTGGCTTAAAGGTAATTTTGTAAATACCGAAGAAAAAGAAAGTGATGTTGATGCAATAAAGAAAAATTATATTTCAATAACTCCTTTAAAATTAAATCTAACTGACTACTCCTTCTTCAATCAACTCAAATTGGAAAAATTTGAAAAAATCCGATTGAAATGATAAAATTAAAAACTCAATGGAGGTTTTAAAATGTCAATAACATACCGACCCCATAAATTGAGAAGGAAAAGAAAGATTGGTTTTCTTGCAAGAATGTCAACAAAGAGTGGAAGAAAAATTATTAACAGAAGGAGAAAGAAGGGTAGGAAAAGACTTGCTGGATGATAAAAAAGAAAATTAGAGAAATACTAAAAAAAGGTGATAAGATTGATACAGAAATATTTACATTATATTTCAAAAAAAGAGAGGATTTAAAAATTGGTTTTCTAATAAATTCAAAAATAGGAAAACCAGTTGAAAGAAATAGAATAAAAAGAATTATAAGAGAAATTGTGAAGGAGAATTTTAAAAGCGGAGATTTCATATTCATTTTGAAAAAGAATATAATAGAAACAGGTAAAGATGAAATTGAAAAAATTTTTGGAGAAATTATTGAAAAAATTTGTCATTCTTTTAATTGACTTATATAAAATCTTTATTTCTCCTTTTTTTGGAAATAACTGCCGTTTTTATCCAAGTTGCTCTGAATTTATGAGACAAGCAATTGAAAAAAATGGAATAAAAGGAATTAAAATTGGGATTAGAAGAATATTAAAATGTCATCCTTTTAATAAGGGTGGGTATGACCCTGTGGAAAAATGGATAAAATAAATGAAGAATTCCGTCTTTTGTTGGCTTTTTTGATTTCAATATTTATAATACTCATTTTTAATAGATTTTACTCAAGAAAATATCATCAATATACAAAACCAAAGATAGAGGAAAAAATAATAGAAGAAAAAGTAATTCCAGAGGGTGAAAAAATTGAATTTGAAAATGGTGATTATTTTTTGAAAATTGATAAGGATTATGGATATATTAAAGAAATAGGTCTTAAAAAATTTTTAAGGTATGGAGAAAAATATTTTTTGTTAAATGAGGGAGCAATATTTTTCCCTCAAACAGAAGATTTTAAAAAAGAGGCAAAAACAGAAATAAAAAATAATGAAATTTCAATAAGTTTTAATTTGAATGGACTTGATTTTTTAAGAAGATACCGAATTCCTACATATGGTTATATATTTGATTATGAAGAAAAAATTGTTAATAAAAGTGAAAAAGAAATAAAAAATTTAAGTACAGAGATTTTAATAATTGATCTGGAAAAAATAAGTACTCAAAGAGGTTATATTCCACCAAAAATAATTACGAGTATTAATAGAGCACCAGTTTTTATTGACCCATTTAAAATTAAAGGAGAAAAGATTTATAAAAGTTGCAAGTGGTTTGGTTTTTCTTCAAGATATTCACTAATATTTCTATTTTTACCGGATAGGACAACAATTTCAATAAAAAATGAAAAAAATTATATAGTTGCAAAAGTTATTTACAATGATTTTATTTTAAAAAAGGGAGAAGAAAGAACAATTAATTACAAATTTTATGCAGGTCCATCAGATTATTTTGTAGCAAGAAATTATATTAATGAGGACATTTTTGGGAAAGGATTTTTTGTAAGTATTGGAAGATTTATATTTATTATTTTGAACTTTATTCATAAAATTGTTCCAAACTGGGGATGGGCAATCGTTTTTTTGACTTTTATTATTAAAATTATATTCTTTCCTTTAACCAGAAAAAGTTTATATTCAATGAAGCAATTACAAAAATTAAAACCATATTTACAAGACATTCAAAAAAAATATAAAGGTAATCCATATCAACTCCAAAAAGAACTTATGAATATTTACAAAGAGTATAATATAAACCCTTTTGCTGGATGCCTTCCAACAATAATTCAAATTCCTGTATTTATTGGTTTCTTTCTTGCTTTAAGAAATTCAATATTTTTAAGGGGAGCACCTTTTATTTTATGGATTAAAGATTTATCTATGCCTGATACTATCTTAAAATTAAATGGTTTTCCTTTAAATATATTACCAATTCTAATGACAATCACTTCATACTTTCAACAGAAATTGACACCAAGCACAGATCATGGTCAAAAAACTTTAAATTTAATTATACCTTTAATGTTTCTTTTTATTTTATACAATTTCCCTTCAGGTCTTTTACTTTACTGGGTAACAATGAATATAGCAAGTTTAATAGAACAAATTTTAATTTCAAAAAATTTCAGATTTAAATTTTAGGAGATTAAAACATGCTTCTGAAATTTTAGTTAGTGGAAATATATCAGTTATCAATGATTTTAAATTTAACTTTCTCTTTTTTATAAGTAATAATATTTCCTCAAGATTCCTTTTTGTTGTCCATTGAACAAATACAGGTGGGTAATCATTTCCATGTTCCCAATCTTGGTCATGATACCCAGGGCCTGTTCTTGACGAAGAATAAATATCTATATTCCCGAGAAAAGTTGGAAATTTTAAATTTAATTCAACCCCTCCAACAATAACTATTTTTCCCATTTTATGAGTATCAGGTGCAGTTTTCAATTTTCAATTGCTTTTTTTAATCTCATATCATATCTATCCCATCCAATCACATGTGCTCCTGAAATATTAGAAATTTGACATATTATCTGACCAATTTATAGAAAAGTATAATAAAGTTGTGATAAAAAATTTATTATAAATAAAAAAATAAAAAACTTTATGTTGTGATTTCGTGAAAAAACTTGACAAAAAATAAAACTTTTTTAAATTAGTATACGAATACAAAATGGAATTGCTAAAGCCAAAATATTTAAAAATAAAAGAAATATTAAGGGAAGAGATAGAAGCAAGAAAGATAAATATTTTGTCAGAGAGAGAAATTATTCATAGATTTAATGTTTCAAGTATAACTGCAAGAAGAGTGTTAAATGAACTTGAAGATGAGGGATATATTGAGAGAAAAGTTGGGAAAGGGAGTATAGTTAGAGAAAAAAGATTAAATGAGATAGGGGTTATTTTTTATAATTTTAAAGAACCAAATTCTATATTTATTCAGCAGGTTATAGAAGGAATAGAAGAAAAAGCAGAAGAAACTGGTTATCACTTACATCTTTATACAACAAGAAAAAGGTCAATAATTGAAACAAAAAATTCACTCTATCATCTTTTAAATAAAAATAAACTTAAAGGTTTGATAATTCTCTCACCACTTCCTGAAAATGACATAAAATTTCTTAAAGAAAATAAAATTCCTTTTGTTGTTATAGCAAATTATTATCCAGATATTGATTGTAGTTATGTCATATATGATTATAAAGGAGTTACAAAAAAAATATGTGAGAGTTTATATAGGAAAGGAGTAAGAAAAATAGGGATAGTTATAGGTGAAAAGGGAGAATATGGAGTAAAAAGGAGTGGAGATTTGATTTATGATGGATATAAAGAATTTTTGGAAAGTAAAAATATAAATGAAGAGATTGTTATAGAGACAAAGGACTATAAAAATTTAAAAGAAATTTTTGAGAATATAAATAAGGCAGATTTTATGATAATAGGGAATATGAAAGTAAGTGATGAGATTATAAATAGAGGAATTAATGGTAATTTTGTTTTATATACATATAAGGAAGGATATCCAAAAAGTGTATTTTTTTCATTTAAAGAATATGGAAGGACAGGTTTTGATGTTATAGATAGATTGGCGAAGGGTGAAAAGAGAAATATAAAAATAAAATTAAAAATAGAGATGAAAGGAGGTGATTTAATATGAAGATAGTCAAAAATTTTGAAAAAAAACAGAAAATAAGAAAGGGGGTGAATAAAATGAAAAGAAAAGGTTTTACATTAATAGAGAATTATTAGTAGTGGTGGCAATAATTGGCATCCTTGCAGCGATGCTTTTACCAGCATTAAGTAAAGCCCGTGAAAGAGCAAGGTCAAGTTTCTGTATGAATAATTTAAAACAAATAGGGCTTGCTTTTAGAATGTATGCAGAAGATTATGATGGCTGGGTAATTGCGAATTCAGCAACATATAATTATGCTCTACCAGGGAAAAGTGTTTCAGGAACCGGTTTTCTCGCATGGACAGAATTTTTATGGAGATTGGGATATGTTAAAATAACAAGAAAACCATCTCCAACAGAAACAGGTCAGCCAACTCCATATGCAGGATATGGAAAAGGAACAAATAGTATTTTTGTATGTCCAAGTGGTAAAGTTGATATAGATAATATAGGTAGAACATATGGAATATCAAGACCAGGTTTGTGGTTAGCAGGCACTCCTTATGCGAATATGTTTAAAATTTCTGCTACACATAATAACCAATTTTTAAATATTTCAAAATTACAGATTGCTGAAAAATATATACTTGTTGGAGATAGTGCTTATGTTTATGCTCCAGCTCCTCAATATTATGGAATTCAATGGTATGGTATTGATAATTCATCCACTACTTATGTAGGAGCACCTGCTGTTAGACATCTTGGATTTGGCAATTTTATGTTTGCAGATGGACATGTTGAAGCAATGAATGAACAACAACTTAAAAGTTACAATCCTGTTAAACCATATACTCCTCCTGGAAGATTTACAATTATTTATACTGTGAGATAATGAATGAGTTGTTATTGAATAGGAGGAAAATATGAAAAAGGTAATATTTATGTTTTTTCTAATTTTTTTAAGTTCTTCTTTTAGTTTAACACTTTTAGATAATGGAAGAGCGAAATTTTTAATAATTATTCCAGAAAATCCCACAAAAGCAGAAGAATATTCAGCAAAAATTTTATCAAAATATATATTAAAATCAGCAAAAGTAGAAGTCAACATTGAAAATGAAAGTTTTACTACTGATTTAATAAGAGTGCATATTGGAAATACTAAATATTCAAAAGAAAAAGTAAAAGAAAAAATTGATGAAGATGGATTTATAATAGATGTTCCTGATGAAAAGAATGTTATTATATATGGAGGAAGCGATTGGGGAACTTTATTTGGAGTTTATGAATTTTGTGAAAGATTTTTGGGAATAAGGTGGTTATTTCCAGGAGAAATTGGAGAGTATATTCCAGAAATAAAGAAAATTGAAATAAAAGAAAAAATAAAAGAGGAACCATATTTTATTTCAAGATTGTTAAGTGGCAGAAATTTATTTCAAACTCCTGTATGGGAAAAAGAAATAAATGATTTACAGATATGGGCAAATCGTTTAAGGATGCATGGTAGAATAAGTTTTCATCATAATTTACTACGCCTTTTCCCACCAGAAAAATATAAAGAAACAAATCCAGAATTTTTCCCAGAAAGAGGAGGGAAAAGATATATACCTCCTTCAAATGAATCTCATGCATGGCAGCCATGTTTTTCAAATGAAGATACAATAAAGGAGGCAATAAAAAATATATGTGAGTATTTTTCTCAAAATCCTTTTATAAATTCATATTCACTTGGAGTTAATGATTCAAGTGGATATTGTGAATGTGAAAATTGTAAAAAATATTTAAAGGGTAAAAATTCAATAGGTCTTGAAAATTACTCAAATTTATACTATAAATGGTGTAATGAAGTTGTAAGTGGTGTAAGAAAAAAATATCCTGATAAATATTTTGGTTTACTTGCATATAGTGAAGTTTTTGAACCTCCTGATTTTAAACTTGATTCTCATATAGTTCCATTTATAACATTTGAAAGATTAAAATGGTCTGATGAAAATTTAAAAAATTTTGATAAAGAAAATACAAAGAGATGGACAAAACATGCAGAGACAATTGGATGGTATGATTACATTTATGGTAAACCAACTGAAAATTATATTATACCAAGAGTTTGGTTTCATTTAATGAGTGAATATTATAGATTTGCTTATGAAAATAAAGTAAGATATTTATATGCTGAAGCATATCCATCCAATGATTGGAGAGAAGGACCAAAATTATATGTTGCTTTAAAATTACAGTGGAATCCATATTTAAATGTAGATAAAATTCTTGATGATTGGTATAAATGTGCAGTTGGAGAAAAAGCAGCACCTTATTTAAAGAAATATTTTGAATTTTGGGAAGATTATTGGACAAAAAAAATACCGAAAACAGAATGGTTTAAATCAAAATATAAAGGACAATATTTGCCATTTACTTCTTTTGAATATCTTGAACCATTAAAAAGAGAGGATATAGATTATTGTGAAAACTTATTGAAGAAAGTTGTTGAGAATGCCCAAGGAAATAAAGAAAAAGAAAGAGCAGAATATTTTTTAAATACATTTCAGAATATTAAAAAAGAAGTCCTACCACTTATTCAAGATTTATTACCAAAATTAAAAATGGCAAAAAATCCAGAACTTTTTAAAGATAAAATATTAAGAGTGAAGAGATTATTCTTGAAGAAGGTTTTGATAATGAGAAAAGTAAATGGTCTTTTTGGCAGAGAGATTATAGTTTTGCAAAATTTGAATATGATAAAGAAAAGGGAAATAAAAATAATGGTTCAATAATGATAGATGCTGAAAATTCAAAAGGAACTCCTATATGTTATTTAAAAACTTTTAGAAAAGATGAAAAAATAAAAATGGAAGATGAAATTTATTATTTTTCTTGCTGGTATTATTCAGAAAATCTTAACAAAGATGCTAAAATTCAAGTTGATGTTCAATGGAGGGATAAAGAGAATAAATATATTGAGATTTTTTCCTCAAAACAAGGCAAAGTAAATCAAAAAAATTGGGATAAATTAGAGATTATTTTTAAAACACCTTCTAAGGAGAAAAATCCAGTTTTATTTACAATTCTTTTAAAAGTTGAAAATGCATTCAAAGGAAAGGTTTGGTTTGATGACATTTATTTCTCAAAAATTAAATTAAAAGAGGAATTTGACCCAGATGGATATATTTATGAAAATTTTGGGGAAGGGCTTTTATGTTTAAGAAGTGATGAGGGTAAAAATGTAAATCATTTATCAAGAAGTTCAATTCAAAGAGATCCAACATATCAAATTAAAAAAATTTTTGATTTCAAAATAATCTCGGAAGATGAATGGGAAAAAGTTGAAAAAATATGTTTATCAATACATTTCTGTGTCTTTGATAATTCAAGATTTGATAATCCACCTATTAATGGACTTGATGAAGAAATAGAAATAATAATTAATGGTAAAAGCCACAAATATCCTACAAGAAAATTTAGTATATATCCAGAATATAAATGGCATGATTTCTGGTTTGATAAGAAAGAATTTAATTATGGAATAAATGAAATAATAATAAAAAAGGCAGAATCAAAAAAAACAAAATATGATGATTATTTTTATGTTGGTATAGATACAGGAGAAAATCGTGGTAAAAGTTTTGTTTCATATGATGGAGGGAAAACATGGAAAAGTGAAAAACTTAATTTTTATTATGAAGCAAATGGTGAATTTATGATAAGAACATATTTATTAACAAAGAATGCTCCAGAATTTAAGGTTGAGATATATCCAGGGAAAGAGATAATTGATAGAAATAAGATAATAAAGTTTTTTGGAAGCAAAGATGGAATTGAAAAGGGAGGAAAATTAATTTTTGAAAAAGGGCAGAGTGCTAAAATTGAATGGTTTTATAAAAATATAGATAAAAATTTTCCATTTGAATTTAATATAAGTGGAAAGGGCAATTTAAAAGTGAAAATTATGAATGAAGAAGGAAAAAGATAGATGAAATTGATTCAGAATTACCATTAAAAAAGATTTATCAAGAAGGGAGAAATTTTGAAATAAGTGGAATTTTAATAGAAGGTAAAGATAAGATAATTATTGACAAGTTAGAAATAAAAGGGAGAAAACTGAATTTTCCTGAAGAAAAGATAATAAACATTTCACCTAAAATTTCAAATTATACTGGAAAACTTAAAAAAGGAAGATTAAATTTTTATAAAGATAAAAATGGAGATTATATATTAGAGAATGAAACACTAAGAGCAAGATTTACTCTTAAAGATAAAAGATTGACTATGAATTCTCTTTATAGCGAACTTTCTCAAACTGAAATGATAAAAGAACCTGAAAATTTATATCTTTTTTTAATTGGAATTGCTGAAAAAATATATAAAGGGAATAAGGATTTTGTATGCAGAAAAATAAATGAAAGGAAAAATGGTTTTATTGCAGAACTTTATAATGAAGAGGAAAAAATAAGTTTAAATTTAGGTATTTTTATAGAAAAAGAAGGATTAAAGATGACTTTGGAATTGATAAATGAAGGAGAAGAAAAAGGATTTAAAATTTGTTTTCCACATTTTCAAGGATTATTTTTATCAGAAGATATAGAAAATGATTACTACTTTTATCCCTATACTTCTGGAATAATTACAAATATACCTTCATTTATAAGAAGTGGTTATGGAAATAATCAGGCATATTATCAAGTTATAGATATATTTTCACCTTCCATGGGTTATGGATTGTATTTTAGGGTTGATGATAAAGATGGTTGGCATAAAATTTTAACATTTCAAAAATATATAAATGGTAAAGATTTTAATGTTTCTGATAATATTTTACCAGATTATAGAAAATTTCTCCTTTTAAATACAATTGAAAGAATTGATGGGTATAGTTTTTGTGTTGATTATATGGAAAGAATAAGAAAAAAAGGTGAAAAATTTTCTCCATCTCCATGTATAATTTCAATTCATGAAGGTGATTGGAAAGAGGCAATGAAGAAATATTCAGAATGGGCGCATAATGTATGGAAATTTAGACCATATCCAAATAAACTGACAAATGCATGGAATTTTTTTGCTATGACAATTGGAGATATGCAGAAAGGTAAAGTTATAAGAGATAGAAAATATATATCTGATTGGATTGATCCTTTAAGTGATGTTGTTGAAATGTGGGGATGGTGGGAATGGACAGAAATTGGACCATGGGGAAAAAAAGCAGAAGAATTAAAAAGAGACCCAAAATTTATATGGAATAATTACATTTTAAATGACCCATTTGATGGAAAATTAAAATATACTGATAAAATTGGTGATTATAAAGAATATCTTGGAGGTTTAAATGTTTTAAGAGAGGGTATAAAAAAGTATAAAAAGATGGGGAAATTGGTAACTCTTTATACAGACCCTTATAGATGTTATGATATGACTGAAATGGGTAAAAAATATGGAAAAGAATGGGCAATAATTAATGAAAAAGGAGAATACCCTACACCTTATGAAGCATATAGAATATGTCCTGATAATAAAGATTTTTGGCAATATATCCAACAAACTATGGAAAGGGTTATGAAAGAAACAGGAGTAGATGGATTAAGATTTGATGAGTATGGATTAAGTGGGTTTAAATGTTATAGTTTAAAACATAATCATGTATTCAGTGAAAAAACAACATCAGAGGTTAATAAAGCATGTGCAGAGGTATGTAAATTGGCACATGAAAAAATGGATAGAATTGTCAAAAATAGTATACTTACAACTGAATTTCCTGGTTATGATTATATGACTCAATTTCTTGATGGAAGTATAACATATTTTCTTTCAGCAAATAAAATTCCTTTTGGAAAACCAATTGTTTTTATAGGTAAATTCTTTTTCCCTGAATTTAAATTTTTTGAGTTAGACCATACTAAAAAAGATCCAGAAGGTAAATTAACTTTTTTTAATGGAGTTGGAAGATTTTACACAAATTCTACTTTTGGATATAAAGAAAAATTTTATATCATCTTGAAAAAATATAGTGAAATTTTTTCAAGTAGAGATTGTGAAGTTCTCATTCCATCATTAAAAGAAGGGATTTATATAAATAAATTTAGCGGTAAAGAAGGAACAATTTTTACAATATATAATGCATCCGGATATACCTATAAAGGAGAAATTATTGATATAGAACTAAAACAGAACGAAACTATTTATGATATAATAAATGAGAAAGAATGTGAAATTGAAAGATATGGGAATAATAAGGCAAAAGTGAAAATTTATATTGAAAACAATGATGTGGCTTGTTTAATAAAAAAAATTAAAAATTAAAAATTTTAAAACTTATGAAAAGAAGTGAAAATTCGTGGAATTTTTTTTATGAAAGTTTAAGATATCTTGGAGGCGGTAGTTCAACAAATTCTAAAAGACCAATAATTGAAGGATATGAGCCAGCAGTTATAATTAAAGGGAATGGTTGTAGGGTTTGGGATCTGGATGGAAATGAGTATATTGATTTTAGATGTGGTCTTGGTCCTATAACACTCGGTTATAATATTCCTGAAATAAATCAAGCAATTATTGAACAACTAAAAAATGGTATTTCTTTTTCATATCCTCATCCTCTTGAAGGAGAAGTTGCAAAAAAACTTGTAGAAATCATACCATGTGCTGAAAAAGTAAGGTTTTTGAAAACTGGAGGAGAGGCAATCGCTGCTTGTATAAAAATTGCAAGAAATTATACTAATAGAAAAATAATTATTCACTGTGGATATAATGGATGGTTAAATTGTTTTGATACTTCAGGAGTTTTTGCTACAGGAATAAGGGATTCTTCTCCTCAAAAAGGTATTCCACCTGAAATCGCTTCACTTCATAAAAATCTTCCATGGGCAGAATTTGATTTATGGGAAAAAATTTTTAATGAAAGGGGAGAAGAGATTGCTGCAGTTGTAATTGCTGCAAATTATAAAGAAATAGAAAAAGGTAAAGAATTTTTACCTTTTATAAGGAAATTGACTGAAAAATATGGTGCTCTTATGATAATGGATGAAATAGTTACAGGTTTTAGAGTTGCTTTAGGTGGTATTCATGAGTTTTTTAATTTTTCTCCTGATATGGCAGTTTTTAGTAAAGGTATTGCAAATGGAATGCCAATTTCTGCGTATCTTGGAAAAAAAGAATTAATAGAAAGTTCTTTTGAAATAGGAATTTCTTCAACTTTTGGTGGAGAAACTCTTTCACTTTCAGCCTGTAAAGCAGTTATAGATTTTTATTTAAAAAATAATGTAATTGAATATCTCTGGAAAATAGGGGCCAAATTCTGGGATAGAATAAATAATTTATTTAGGAAATTTGGTATTGAAGCAGAAATTAAAGGGTTCCCAGTTTGTCCATTTTTTGATTTTAAATCAAAAGAAGAAAAAGATTTATTTTTTAAAAATTGTTTTAAAAATGGGGTTATATTTTATAATGTTGGCTATGTAAATTATTCGCATAAAGAAAAAGATATAGAAGAAGCAATTGAAAAAGTTGAAAAAGCAATAAAAGAAATGAAAAATGGAAATGATTGATTTTCATGCTCATACAACAACAGAAAATTGTGATGAGTTAATTGAATATTATAAGAAATTTAATATCAAAAAGGCATGTCTACTTGGAGATGTATTAAAATATGGTTATAACCCAAACGAAGAACAAATTAAAGAAATAAACAACTTGACAATCCAACTTACAAAAAAATATCCATCATTTTTTGTTGGTTTTTGTCATTTAAATCCAAGGAATAAAAAAAAATTTATAGAAAAGGAAATTGAAAGATGTATAATAAAAGAGAAATTAAAAGGCGTAAAACTTGAAGCATCAATTTTTGCATCTGACAAAAGAGTATTTTTTATAGCAGACATATGTCAAAATTTAAATATACCGATATTACAACATGCTTGGAATACATTTTCTTTAGGTAAAAACCCCACTCCTTATTGTTTTCAAACAGATCCAGAAGATGTAGTAATTCTTTCAAAAAATTTTCCAAAATTAAAAATTATTATTGCTCATCTGAAAGGAATTGATATAAGGGGAATAATAGAAATAAAAAATTATGAAAATATAAGTGTTGATACAAGTGGTGCTCAACCAATTTCTGGAGTTATTGAATTTGCTGTAAAAAAAATTGGTTCAGAAAGAATATTATTTGGCTCTGATGTTTATTTTCCAAATGGAAGGGATATACCAGTTCAATTAATGGCAGTAATGAAAAGTAAAATAAGAACAAAAGAAAAAGAAAATATTCTTTTTAAAAATGCAAAAAGGATTTTAAATAATGATAATTGATGTTAATGTTAATTATGGTATCTGGCCATTTAGAAAATTTTATATTGATTCTTTAAAAAAATTAGAAAAAAAATTGAAAGAAAACAAAATTGATTTTGCATTTATTTCTCATTTAGGAGGAGTTTTGAATTATCAAGAAGTAGAAGAATATAATAATGAACTTTATAAGAAAATTAAAGGAAACAAAAATTTTTATTTTGTACCAGTTATAAATCTTAATCTTAAAGATGCAGAAGAAAATATTGAAAAATTTAAGTTTATAAAGATTGTGCCTAATTATCACCTCTATTCAATAAACGATAAAAAATTTACAAAAATTTTTAGAAAGATATCTGATTTAAAAATTGTGGTTTTTCTCCAAATGAGATATGAAGATGAGAGAAATCAAAATCCTCTATTTAAGGTTAAAGGAATGGATATTGAAGAAATAAAGAAATTTGCTTCAAATTTTCCTGAAATAAAAATAATTCTATTATGTTCTTATTACAGAGAAGCAATTGAATTATGCAAGATGGAAAATATTTATTCTGATATTTCTTTTATTGAAAATTATAAAACAATAAAAACTCTTTTAAATTATATACCTGCTGATAAAATTCTTTTTGGAAGTCATACACCATTTTTATACACAGAATCTCAGATCGCAAAAATTGAATATGCAGAAGTTAAGAAAGAAGAGATAGAAAAAATAAAATATAGAAACATCTTAGAACTTCAAAATGAACTTTAAAATTTTACTTTTACCAAAATTTTTTATATAATTTCAAAACTATGAAAAATTATTTTCAAGATATATGGAAAAAGATTGAGAATTACTGGGTAGAAAAAGGTTGTCTTTTATGGCATCCTTATAACATTGAAGTTGGTGCAGGAACATTGAATCCAGCAACTTTTTTTGGTATTATTGGGAATAAAAAATGGAATGTAGTTTATATTGAACCATCTGTAAGACCTTGTGATGGAAGATATGGTGAAAATCCAGTTCGGTTATATCTTCATCATCAAATTCAAGTAATAATGAAACCTATCCCTTCAGATATACAAAAAATTTATTTAAAAAGTTTAGAATATATTGGAATAAAAGTAAAAGAGCATGATATAAGATTTATTGAGGATAATTGGGAAGCGCCGACTTTAGGTGCATGGGGTGTAGGATGGGAAGTTTGGATTGATGGACTTGAAATAACACAATTTACATATATGCAACAGGCGGGAGGAATAGATTTAATTCCACCAGCAGTAGAAATAACATATGGACTTGACAGAATTGTTAATTTCTTACAGAATGAGAGCAATGTTTTTAACTTATACTGGAATAAAGAAGTGAAATTTGGAGATATACAAAGAGAAAGAGAGAAAGAATATTCAATTTATTCCTTTGAAATTGCAGATACATCTCTTTTATTTGAAATTTTTGATAAGTTTGAAAAGGAGGTAGAAAGAATTTTAGATAAGGGTTTAATTTATCCAGCATATGATTACATTTTAAAACTTTCCCATATTTTTAATTTACTTGATTCAAGAAAAGCAATTAGTGTAAGTGAAAGAGTTAGATATATACAGAGAGTTAGACGGTTGGCAAATAGATGTGCTTCTCTTTACTTAGAAAAAGGAAAGGGTATAATATAAAAATAATTATAGCCGGGATGATGGAACCGAGCCCCTGTAGTAAGCCTAGATTAGCAAGGAAGGTATAGCAAGGGGCGAGCTGGTGCGAGTAAAACATAGGCAGAAAAAAGTAATTAGGGTAACAAAAAACAAAGGAAAATTAAAAAACATAGGCACTGAGCACAACTGAAACAAATATAGGAATTGATGTATAATATAATAAACAAGTGAAACAAAGGAAATTAGTGTAGCCGGGATGGTGGAATTGGCAGACACGTACGTTTGAGGGGCGTATGGCGAAAGCCGTGGGGGTTCGAGTCCCCCTCCCGGCATTTTTTTATGATAAAAGTAAAATAAATTCTTAAAAGATGAAAATTATTAGAAGAACTAAATTATATGAAGGGTCTTGTGAATGGGAAAAAGATGGAGTTTTTAATCCTGGAGTTATAATTGAAAATAATCAAATTCATATAATTTATAGAGCAGTGAGATATGATAATTATTCAAGACTTGGATATTTAAAATTGAATTCTGGAGAAGAAATAGAAAAATATGAATACCCAATAATCATTCCAACAGAAGATTATGAAAAATTTGGTGTTGAAGATCCACGAATAACAAAAATTGAAGGGAAATATTTACTTACTTATACTGCGTATGATGGAAAAAATGCACGAATAGCAGTTGCAGAATCAGAAAATTTACTAAATTTTAAAAAACTTGGAATTATAAGTCCAAATTTAACATTTCTTGAAGCATTAAATATTGTGAAAACAGAAAGATATAAAGATTTTTGGAAACAACAGATTAAAGAGAAGGGAGAAAATATAATAATATGGGATAAAGATGGCTGTCTTTTTCCAGAAAAAATAAATGGTAAATATGCTCTTTTACATAGAATTGAACCTGATATTCAAATTGTATATTTTGAAGATTTTTTTGAGTTGAAACACAAAGATTTCTGGGAGGAATATTTTAGAAGACTTGAAGAAAAAATAGTAATGCAGCCAAAATATAAATGGGAAGAAGCCAAAATAGGTGCTGGTGCTCCTCCAATAAAAACTGAATTTGGATGGTTATTATTATATCATGGAGTTGACAGAAATAGAGTATATAGAGCAGGACTTTCATTACTTGATCTTGAAAATCCTACTATAGAAATTGCAAGATTACCATTTCCTCTTTTTGAACCTTATTATGAATGGGAAAAAAATGGAAATGTTCCAAATGTAGTTTTTCCTACAGGTGCTTTTATAAAAGAAGAGTTCCTTTGTATTTTTTATGGATGTGCTGACAAAAGGATAGGATTTGCTGAAATTGAATTAAAGGAAATAAAAAAATTATTAAAAAGGATTTAAAAATTAAAGATAAAACACCTATTTGGGAGGACATTTTAATAATCTTATCAATTTTTTCTTTATGGCCCACAATATTAAGAAAAGAAAACTTTTTGACAAGAATTATAATGCTAAGTTTTCTCTGTGTTCTTATATGGATATTAACTAAGAGAATAAAAAGAATTAAAAAAATTTAACATGAGATATTTATTGGGAGTTGTGTTTTTATTAATAGTTTTTACAGGGTGTGAAAAAAAAGATATATGGAAAGAAAAAGTTAAAAAAGGAGATTATTATTTTGTAAATAAAAACATTGATATGGCACTGAAATACTGGATAGAATCCTTACAGATAAAAAATGACCCATTAACATATGAAAAAATTGTTGTCTCTTTGATAATAAAAAATGATTTAAAAGAGGCTAAAAGATATGCTCTTATTGGTTTGACATACTTCAATGATTGTGATAATCTTTTATTCAATTTAGGTATTATAGAGTTTTATCTTGGTGAATATGAAAATGCTTTAAAAAGAATGGATAATTTAATATTAAGGAATAAATTTTATCCTGATGCACATTATTTAAAAGGTTTAATATACCAAAAATTGGGTAAAGTTGAAGAAGCAAAAAAAGAATTTATAAAAGAAATAAATGTAAATCCAGGCTCAAGAAAATCATGGCAAAAACTAAAGGAGTTAAAAAATGAAAAATAAGTTTCTTTTCTTTTTCGTTCTTTATTTTTACATCCTTTCCTTTTCCCAAAATTCTATTACCTATATAAAATTCTTTTCTTCTCTTAAATCAAGATTTCCTGGAAGTGAAGGCCATAAAATTGCGGCTGATTTTATTGAGAAAAAATTTAGAGAAATAGGACTTAAGAATGTAAAAAGAGAAGAATTTAAAGTAACTGTTCCTGTAGAAAAATATGCATATATTGAATATGAGGGGAATAGAATTAATATAAATTGTCTTTGGCCAAATCTTGTTAAAACCTCAACTTTACCACCCGAAGGAATTGAAGGAAAGTTAATTTATGCAAAAAAAGGGGATTTAAGATTTATTGAAGGCAATGATATAAAAGGGAATATAATTGTTATGGATTTTGATTCAGATTCAAATTGGATAAATTTAGCAATGCTTGGAGCAAAATGCTTTATTTTTGTGAACAGAGGGGAAATAACAAGAGACGAAGCCGAAAGAAAATTTCTTTCTGTTCCTGTGGATGTTCCAAGATTTTACACAGATAATGAAAAAGTGATTGAAATTGCAAAAAATCAAAAACAAGTAAAAATATATGCAAGAATGGATTGGGAAAAAATTAGTGATTGGAATATTTATGGATATATTGAAGGAAGGGATAAAAAACTTAAAGATGAATTAATTGTTTTAAGTTCTTATTATGATAGTATAAGTGTGGTTCCTTCCATATCTCCTGGTGCAACTTCTTCTTGTGGAATATCAATTTTAATTGAAATTGCTGAATATTTTATCAATAATCCACCAAAAAGAAGTATTCTTTTTCTTGCAACATCTTCTCATTTTTTAAGTATGAAAGGGATTGATACTTTTATCCAAAAACATTGCAGAAATGAGAAACCTTTTTCTGAAAGAATAAAAAAAGAAGATAAAATTGATGTGGCCTTATTTATTGGGCTTGATATTTCAGATAAGTCAGAACAAATAGGTATATGGCATAATTCTTATGAATTCTACTATCAAAGATTTTTTGCACCAATTGGTAAAAAATTTATGGAATATTCAGAAAAAATTAGCAAAATTTTAAACTTTCCTAAAAGCCCTCTTGTAAATGGAATAAGCCCTGAAAAAGGAATTGTATGGGATACATTTTTGCCGGAAAAAATAAGAACAGATGGAGAATATATGATAATTTCTGCAAATCCAGCAATATCACTTATAACTGTTAATGATGGAAGATGGAAAGTAGATACACCTGTTGATATATTTGAAAATTTAAATTTAAATAATATTCAAAAACAAGTCCAATTTCTTAAATATCTTCTTTCCATGGCTATTAATGATGAAGACCTTTTTTACCAAAGTGAATTAAAATTAAAAGATAATATGGCAACATTAAAAACAAAGGTAGTTACATTTAATCCAAAGAAAAGTTTTGTTCCAAATGAACCAGTAAGCAATGCCATTGTTATACCGCGATTGTATAGAATTTATCCTCTTCTTGACTTCAAAAAAACATATATAGGAGTTAGGGGACACCTTATTGAATTGACAGATGAAAATGGTATAGCAGAATTTTCAAGATTGATATTAAATCAACCTGATGGAATATTTTTAAGTGCTTTTTATATAAATCCTGAAAATGGAGAAATTACACTTGCAACCGATTATGGAGTAAATGGAGATCAACAATATCCTACTTCATTTCCTATGGATACAAGAGAAAAAGAAAGATTAACAGTTCTTTTTAAATGTAAACAGATTTCACTATTTGGACTAATTGATCCTCAGTATTTAATTCCGATAAATACAATAAATATCTTTGACATTTCTAACAGTCTTCCAGATGCTTATGGTTATTTTTTGCCTTATCCCAAACATTTACCCTTTACATGGTCTTCTTATTCAGAACCCGTAGGAGTTGCTTTTGCGAAGGAAAATACAAGAATTAAAATTCTTGGTGAAACTGGGCCACTTGGGAAAAGGTTACTCCTTTTAAATTCAAAAGAAACACTCTCAAATAAAGAATGGGCAGAAGGACTCGGTTTTCCTGTCAATGAGATTTCAGCAATTTATGATACACCTTATCAAGCAGCAAAAGATATGATAATACTTAATAATTTTAGAAGATATAATTTTGAAAAATATGGTATAAAAAATGAAAGACTTATTGAATTACAAAAAAAATCCCAAGAATTATTAAAAAATGCAGAAAAAGCACGTGAAGAAAAAAAATGGTATGAATTTTTAAAATACTCACGACAATCACAAAGTATTGAAGCAAGAGCATATCCAGATGTGAAAAATACAGCAAATGATGTTGTTAAAGGAGTAATTTTTTATTTTATAATACTTTTACCCTTTGCTTATTTTTGTGAAAGATTATTTTTTGGTTTTGCAAAAATTGAGAAAAGAATAATTGGTGTCTTTGGAATTTTTCTTTTAATTTATTGGATAATGAGATATGTGCATCCTGCCTTTAAACTTACAAATGCTCCAGAAGTAATACTTTTATCATTTATTGTTTTTGCTCTTTCAGGAGTTGTAATTTCTATTGTTGCAGGAAAATTTGAAGAACAGATGCAAAGGATGAAAAAAGAAACTTCAAAAGTATATCAAACAGATGTTGGAAGAATAACAGCAACAGGAACTGCTTTTTCTCTTGGTGTTGCAAATATGAAAAGAAGAAAAATGAGAACAACTTTAACTTCCATAACTTTAATTCTTCTTACATTTACTGTTCTTTCATTTACATCAATTAAATCATATTTAAAATTTAATCAAATTTTAAGGCCAAATAAACCTGTATATACTGGATTACTTTTAAGAGATAGAAATTGGGCACCATTGCAGGAAATATCATTAGAATATACTGAAAATGAATTCTCAGACAAAGGTATAATTTCTCCAAGAAGTTGGTTAATATTGGAAACTCTCGGGAGTAAAACATCTATTGAGATTAAATATAACGATAAATCTTTCTTTTCAACAGGAATTCTTGGCCTAACTCCTTATGAAAAGGAGATTTTACCTGTAAAGGAAACAATTTTATATGGAAGTTGGTTTGAAGAAGAAAAAGAAGATAGTGTATTAATTTCTGATAAGATTGCAAAAGAATTAGGAATTAAAAATATAGATGTAGGAAAGGCAAAAATTGAAATTTATGGAAAAGAATTTATTGTTAAAGGCATTTTTGACAGTAAAAAATTTAATGAAATAAAAGACCTTGATGATGAGAGAATAACACCAGTAGATTTTTCAACTTTACCTGAAAAAGAAATAACTCAAATGAAAATGGAAAAATCTGCACAAATTTTTACATCACAAATTCAGTTAAGGTCATTTACCCATAATGAAGCAGAAAACATAGTCATTATTCCATTTAAAAAAGTTATAAGTTTAAAAGGAACTTTACATTCAATAGCAGTGAAATTTACAGATCCTTCAAAAAATCCAAAATTACTTGTTGAAGAATTTATAACAAAATTGGCAGGAATTGTATTTGCAGGATTTGATGGTAAAACATTTGTTTATAGTAGTATTGGTTTAACCTCTTTTGGAGGTATAAGTAATATTTTAATTCCAATTTTAATTGCATCTTTAATTGTTCTTAATACAATGCTTGGTTCAGTTTATGAAAGGATAAGAGAAATTGGAACTTATAGTGCTGTTGGCCTTGCACCAGTACATATTGCATCTTTATTTTTTGCAGAATCTCTTGTATATGCTATTCTTGGAGCAGTTGGGGGGTATCTTTTAGGTCAAATTATTTTAAAAATACTTCTTACAACAGGACTTCTAAAAGGACTTGTTTTAAATTATTCTTCTCTTTCTGCTGTTTTGGCCACAATTATTATAGTTATGACTGTTTTACTCTCAACATTATATCCAGCAAGAAAAGCATCTCAAATGGCAGTTCCAGATGTTACAAGAAAATGGATTTTGCCTGAACCCAAAGGAGATAATTGGGAATTTGAATTCCCGTTTACAGTGAGTGAGATTGAAGTTTTAGGTCTTGCCACATTTTTAACAGAATACTTTAATACCTTTCAAGATGTTTCCCTTGGTAATTTCTATACAAATGGTGCAAATTTAAATTACGAAAAACTTGTTTCTGGTAAAAACAAATATATTATTGAAACAACTATATGGCTTGCTCCTTTTGACCTTGGCGTAAGTCAAGAATTTAAAATGATTTTTGAGCCTCTTGGAGAATACAATTTCTTTACAATAAATCTTTACATGAAAAGAACTAGCGGAGAATCAGGCGATTGGAAGAGGCTTAATAGAAGATTTCTTGATGGAATAAGAAAACAATTTTTAATTTGGAGAACTGTAAGTTCTGAAATAAAGAAAGATTATGAATTACAAGGTAAAAAAATGCTTGGTTTAGGAGAAGGGGAGGAATAAATGGATAAAATGAAAAATATAGAATTTGAACCTGAAATAACTGAGAGTTTTGAAGAAGGTTTTAATTTCAGAACTGTTCTTGCTGCTTTATTTATCGGTTTTATTATGCTTCCAGGTTCAATATATCTTGGGCTTATCACAGGTGGTGGACTTGGAGGGGCTGCACAATGGGTTACTGTTATACTTCTTGTAGAAATAGCAAAAAGGTCTTTTGTTCAATTAAAAAAACAGGAAATTTATATTGTATATATTCTCGCTTCCTCACTTGTTTCTGCAGGTCTCATACTTGGAACAGGATTTCTTGTGTTACAGGGCGGTGCCTTTTCTGATTTAATTTGGAAACAATATCTTGTTCAATCACCATATGCTGAATCTTTTGGCCTTACACCTCATATTCCAAGATGGGCTGTGCCTCCGCCAAATTCAGATGCAATTTTAAAAAGAACTTTTTTCCACAGAGATTGGTTAATTCCAATTATATTGGTAATTGTGCATAATGTATTGTATAGAATAAATATGTTTTCTCTTGGATATGCTCTTTTTAGAATAACAAGTGATTATGAAAAATTACCATTTCCAATGGCTCCAGTTGCTTCTGAAGGTGCAACTTCACTTGCAGAAGTAAGTGCCAAAAAAGAGAGTTGGAGGTGGAGAGTTTTTAGTATTTCTGCAATGATAGGTATAATATTTGGTGCTTTTTATGTAGTCATTCCAACAATAACTGGACTTTTAATGACAAACCCTTTACAACTATTTCCAATTCCTTGGGTAGACTTTACAACACAAATTGAAAATATTCTTCCTTCTGGACTTTTTGGATTTGCAACCGATATTGGTGCTATTTTTACAGGATTTGTTTTACCTTTCTGGGTGGTTGTTGGAACTTTTATTTCTTCGTTTTTATGCCAAACAATTGGGAATCCCATTCTATATAAAATTGGAATTATTAAAAACTGGCAACCTGGAATGACAGCAATTCCTACAAATGTAGTAAACACCATGGATTTTTGGATAAATGTAACTATTGGAAGTGGAATTGTAGTTGGCCTTATTGGTTTATATAAAACAATAACTTCGTTCAAAAGTAAATTTGAGAAAATAGAAAGAAAGATACCCGAAAGAAGAGGTGATTATCCTATTCCTATTGCACTTTTGATTTGGTTTTTATCCACAATAATATATATAATAATATGTCATATTCTTGTTCCAAAATTCCCTGTCATTCTTTTTATATTTTTTGGTTTCTTTTTGACACCATTTTTAAGTTATACTTCTGCAAGAATGTTTGGTATTACAGGGGTTGCAAGTGGTGTGGCATTTCCATATGTTAGAGAAGCAACATTTATTTTAAGTGGATATAAAGGCGCTGAAATATGGTTTGCTCCTATTCCTTATTTTAATCATGGATATCTTGCTCAGTCATTTAAACAACTGGAATTAACAAGAACTAAATTTACTTCATGGTATAAAGCAGAATTTACAGCACTTGGAATTATGCTTTTTTGTAGTTTCCTTTTCTGGTCAATAATATGGAGAATGGCACCAATCCCATCTTCAACATATCCATTTGCTCAAAAGATGTGGCCAATGAGTGCGATATTCAATGCATTATGGGCCACAAGCACACTTGAAGGTGGTGCAAAATGGATGATTGAAGCAATAAAATTAAAATCAATTTTATTTGCTACAGGTGTTATATATTTAATTTATGGTTTAATTTCTATCTCAAAAATTCCAATTTCATTTTTCTATGGACTTATAGGAGGAATAGTTACATTACCTCATTATGCATTTCCTATGTTAATTGGAGCACTTCTTGGTAGATTTTATATGTCTAAAAAAATTGGACCTAACTGGCAGAAATATAGACCTATAATTCTTGCTGGATATGCTTGTGGATTTGGACTTATTGGTATGGTCTCAGTTGCAGTTGCTTTAATTGCAAAAACTATATTCCAAATTATATATTAAATTTCAAATTCATCAAGATAAGAAGGAATAATGATTTGGGAATGAGGAAATTTATCTTTTATAATTATAGAAAATTCATTTATAACTTCCTCTTCTCCATGAACTAAAAATATTTTTTCAGGTATTTTCTTAAATGAACAAAGCCATTTTATCAGTTCTTCTTTATCTGCATGAGCCGAAAAACCATCAATTTTTTCAACATGTGCTTTAACTTTATAGAAATTTCCGAGTATTCTAACCTCACTTTTTTCAAGTATTTCTCTACCAAGAGTCCCCTTTGCTTGATAACCAACAAAAACAATTGACGATTCTTTTCTCTCTATATTTGAAACAAGATGATGTTTAATTCTCCCACCTGTACACATACCACTTCCTGCCATAATAATACAACTTCCTTTTATATGATTTATCATTTTTGATTCTTCAACTGATTTTGTAAAATGTAAAAGTGGAAAATCAAAAGGAGAGATTTTTTTATTTAATAATTCTTCTGCTTCTCCATCAAGATATGAAAAATACTTTTTAAAAACCTCTGTTATTTCAATTGCCATTGGACTATCAAGAAATGTAATTAAATGGGGAATTTTATTTTCAATAAGTAATTTTTTAAGATAATAAAGAACTTCCTGTGCTCTTTCTATTGCAAAAGTTGGTATTACAATATTTCCTCCCTTTTTATTCGTCTCATTTATAATATTTTGAAGTTTTTCTTCCGCAATTTTTCTATCCTCATGTATTTTATCTCCATAGGTTGTTTCCATAATTAATATATCTGAATTCTCAATTTCTGTTGGATCTTTTAAAATAGGATTTCCAAACCTACCTATATCTCCAGAAAATAAAATTACTTTACCATTTGCAAAAATCTTTACAAAAGAAGAACCCAAAATATGTCCTGCATCATAAAATACAATTTTAACTTTTGGGGATAATTTTACTTCTTCATTGTAAGCAACACCTTCAAAAAGCGGAAAAACCTTTTCAACATCTTTGACTTCATAAAGTGGTATTTCAGGATATGGTCCTTTCCTTCCTTCTTTCTGATGTCTTTTTCTTTTCTTTTCTGCATCTTCTACCATTAATTTAGCGGAATCAAGTAATGCTATTTTGGTTATTTCTATTGTTGGTTGGGTACACAATATCTTCCCTGAAAAACCCTCTTTAACAATTTTAGGTAAATACCCTGAATGATCAAGATGGGCGTGAGTAAGTAAAATGTAATTTATTTCTCGCGGTGAAACAGGAAATGGTTCCCAATTTCTATTTTTTAATTCTCTTTCCTGAAATAATCCACAGTCAATAAGTAAATTTAAATTATCAATTTGGAGAAAAAATTTTGAGCCTGTTACATTTTTGCATGCTCCGAGAAATTTAATTTTCATAACTTCCTCCCTTTAATATTTTTGATATTTTTCATTATTGTTAATGAAATTAAAGCATGAAATAGTGAAGTTATTAAAAATGGAGTTCTTATATATAAAATTTTTCCTACATAACCACCTATAAGTGGACCAAAAGCAAATCCAAGCATGCTTATAGAAGTTACTAATCCATATGCCTTACCTAATGATTTTTCTTCTATTCTCATTTTTATAAAAGCATTTACAGCAGGAAGAATTCCAGCAACACTGCCAACGAAGAGAATTCTAAAAAATAAAAGTTGAATAAGTGTATTAGAAAAAAAATGACCCAATGATGCAATTGAAGCGAAGATAGAACAATTTATTATCATCTTTAAATATCCAGTTTTATCAGCAATATTCCCAATAATTACAGCAGAAATTCCTTCAACGATAGCAGCAATTCCAATAATTATACCTGTTATTGTATTTAATTTTTCAGTTGAAGTTATCATTTCTTTAACAACAAGTGGAAATGATGGATTTAAGATTGTGTTGCTTAATCTAACCCCGAACATAACTAATGTTGCAATCCAAATACCATTAATTTTGATTAAATTTTTAAATAAAATTTTCTCATCATTTGAATTTTTATTGAATTTTTCTTCAGCAAATAAAAAAACAAGCATTCCACCAAGAAAAATTATAATACCTCCTATTCTAAAAGCATTTCTGTACCCAAATTTATCTGCAAAAAACCCACCAATTAATGGACCAATTGAATTTCCTATTGAAACAGCGGTTTGCATCATCCCAAGAGTAAAACCGCTTTTTTCAATGGGTGCAACACTTGCAACGAGAGTTACTGAAGCTACAATTGTTCCTGTTAATGCACCTTGAAGTAACCTACAAATTAGAAGTTGTTTTACATTTTTAACAATTGACATTAAAAATAAAACTATTGTTCCACCAAACATACTTCTTATAACCATAACTTTTCTACCATATTTATCAGCAAGGTGGCCCCATAAAGGTGAAAAGATTGTAAAAGTAAAACCAGAAGCAGATAAAATTATTCCAGCCCAGTAAGATTGTTCTGAAATTTCTCTTATCCCAAGTTCAGAAATAAAAAATGGTAAAAATGGCATAGCAAAAGAAAATCCTACAATTGATAAAATTTGTGCTACAAAAGCAGAAACAAATGTTTTTTTCCACATTTTAGTTTTATTTTATCATCTTTTTTATTTCATTTATAATTTCCCACTTATTTTCAAAGTTCCATAATGGATAAATTGAATTATTTTGAAATAACGGATTATCTAATGGCAAATTGGGATATAAATTTTTTGATATTTCAAAATCCTTAGTTTTTGGTATTGGCGAATATTCTGCAATTTTTATTTTACATGGATAGTTTTTTAGTATTTTTATTGTATTTATTACTTCTTCTGGAGATTGTCCTGGTAAGCCACAAAGAATATAAACTCCTATTTCTTCTTTGCTAAATCCAACATCATTCAAGTAAAATATTGCTTTTTCAAAATCTTTAAAATTAACCTTATATGCTGATTCCTTCTCTCTTTCTTTACTTATTGTTTCAAGAGATAATCTTATTGTTTTAAAATTCATTTCTTTTAAGATATATGCGACTGACTTATCTATATATCTTGGATGGACCCCATTTGGAGTGTGAAATCGTAAATTCTTGAATTTTTTAATTTTTTTAAGTATTTTATATAGATGATTATAAAAGTCAAAAAATAAAGCGTCATCATAAAATGCAATATCAGAAATTTTAAACTTTTCTATATTTTCTGTAATTTCATCACAAACTTCTTCAATTTCTCTTTTTTTATATTCGGGCTCAATTTCATTTATACCGCAATACCAACAAGAAAGTGGACATCCATAACTTGTTTTTACCACAAGATAATCAAGTTTTTTATAGACATCCCAACAAATTCCCAATTTTTCTGGCAATTTAATATTTTGATTAAATTTAGAATTAAAAATTTTTAAAAAATTTAAAACATTCTTTCCTCTATAAATTAAATCAACTGGTAAGTTTTTTGCATCATAATCACAAAATGTAGCATATATACCTCCAATTATAATTGATGCAGAAGGATAAATTTTTTTTAAAATATTTATAACTTCTTCAACTCCAATTTTCCAGTAAGTCATACCTGTTGTTATAAAAATAAAATCAATTTCTTTTATTTCTTCTAAAAATTCAAAAAAAGTTTTAAGGGGCAATCCAAATCTTTTATATTTTCTTGGAACATCTTTATAAATCTCTGGCTTTTCAACCACTTCATTATAATAACTGCCGCATCCATATTTCCCCTTTTTAACTTTTACATTTTCATAAAATTTGTGATTTCTATCCATAAAATCAAAATATAAAATCTCAAAACCATTTTTTTTCATTAAATCAACAATTTTTAAAAACCCAAGAGGTTTTGACCATAAATCATAAGCAGAAAAATCATAAATTGGTGGATTTATAAATAAAACCTTCATATTATTTCTACTTCTCTTTCGCCTCTTTTAACTTCCCCAATTATATATGGAGTAAACCTATACTTTTTTATAATATTTAAAACTAAGTCAACTTTATTTTTATCAACAATTAATATCAAACCAAGCCCCATATTAAAAACATTGAACATTTCTCTTTCTGTAATCTTCCCTTTTTCTTTAATTATTTCAAAAATTAAAGGAATCTTCCATGAATTCTTATCTATAATACATTTTTTATTAAGAGGGATACCCCTTATTAAATTACCCTTTATCCCTCCTCCTGTTATATGAGCACACGAATTTATTAATTTATTTCTATTTAATTCAGAAAGTAAGGATGAATAGATAAAAGTTGGTTTTAATAATTCTTCTCCTAATGTATGTCCTAATTCATTGTAATATTTTTTATATTCATTTTTTTTAAATATTTTTCTTATAAGTGAAAACCCATTACTATGAACTCCATTTGAAGAAACACCAATTATAATATCTTTTTCTTTAACTCTACTTCCATCAATTATATTTTCTTTTTCAACAATTCCAACACAAAAACCAGCAAGGTCAAACCCATCTTTCCCATAAATGTCTCTCATTTGAGCAATTTCTCCTCCAATTAATGAACAATTTGCAATTTTACATCCTTCAATAATTCCTTCTATAATTTCTTCTTCTCTTTTACCCTTAATTTCACCAATCGCAATATAATCAAGGAAAAACAAAACATCTGCTCCACAAACAGAAACATCATTACAATTCATAGCAACAAGGTCAATTCCAAGACCCCTATACATTCCCATTTCTTGACCAAGTAAAATTTTAGTTCCAACACCATCAGTAGAAGAGACAATAACTGCATTCTTATAATTTTGTGGTATTTTAAAAAAGCCTCCGAAAAAACCAATATTTTTTAAAACATTTTTAGAAAACGTCTTTTTTGCTTTTTCTTTTATAAAATTAACAAGTTTTTCTGCTTTATTTTCATCTACTCCTGATTTTTTATAAGTCAATCCCATATTTACCTCCTTATTTGACTTTTTCATTCATAATATTATAATTTATAAATCATGGAAAACATAATAAATTATCTAAAAAAATATGAAAGTGTGAAAAATATTATAGGACCATTAATTCTTATTGAAGGAGTTGAAGGTGCTGGATACGGAGAACTTGTTGAAATTATACAGAATGATGAAAAAAGATTGGGGAAAATACTTGAAGTAGAAAAAGATAAGGCATTGGTCCAAGTTTTTGAAGGAACAAGTGGATTAAGTTTAAGTGAAATTAAGGTTAGATTTACAGGAAAGACTATAAAATTTGGTGTTTCACCTTCAATTCTTGGAAGAGTTTTTACAGGTATGGGGAAGGTAAGAGATGGAGGCCCTGAAATTATTCCTGAAAAATATCTTGATATAAATGGTTCACCTATAAATCCTACAAGAAGAGATTATCCTTCGGAATTCATACAGACAGGAATTTCAGCGATAGATGGTTTAAATAGTTTAGTGAGAGGACAAAAATTACCAATTTTTTCAGGTTCAGGACTCCCACATAATTTACTCGCAACTCAAATAGTTAAACAAGCAAAAATATTGACAGAAAAAGAAGAAAAATTTGCAATTGTTTTTGCAGCAATGGGTATTACATTTGAAGAAGCAGAATTTTTTCAAAATGAATTTAAAAAAGCAGGTGCCATAGAAAGATGTGTAACTTTTATAAATCTTGCAGATGAACCCGCTATAGAAAGAATATCAACTCCAAGAATTGCCTTAACAGCGGCAGAATATCTTGCATTTGAACTTGGAATGCATGTTCTTGTGATATTAACTGATATGACAAATTATGCAGAAGCACTTAGGGAAATATCAGCAGCAAGAGATGAAATTCCTGGTAGAAGAGGTTATCCTTCTTATTTATATACTGATCTTGCCACAATTTATGAAAGAGCAGGAAGAATAAAGGGAAGGCCAGGTTCAATAACTCAAATTCCAATTTTGACAATGCCTCAAGATGATAAAACACATCCAATTCCCGATTTAACAGGGTATATTACAGAAGGTCAAATAATTCTATCAAGAACACTACATTTAAAAGGCATTTATCCACCTGTTGATATTTTAACTTCTCTTTCAAGATTAAGGGATAAAGGAATAGGAATTGTAAAGGAAACAGGAAAAAAACTTACAAGAGAAGATCATCCCTATCTTGCAAGTCAACTTTTTGCCTCTTATGCAAGAGGAAAAGAAGCAGAAGAACTTGCAATGATTCTTGGCGAAGCAGCATTAACAGAAACTGATATAGCACATTTAAATTTTGCCAAGAAATTTGAAGAGGAATTTATAAATCAAGGTTTAGACGAAAATAGAAGTATTGAACAGACACTTGATATTGGATGGAAACTTCTTAAATTATTATCAAAATCAGACTTAAAGAGAATACCACCTCATATAATGGAAAAATACTGGAAGGAATAAAATGAAACTAAAAGTAAATCCAACAAGGATGGAATTATTAAAATTAAAAAAAAGATTAAATATTGCTAAAAGAGGGCATAAACTTTTAAAAGATAAAGAAGAACAACTTTTAATTGAATTTAGGAAACTTGTTTCTATTGTAGAAGAAGAAAGAAAAAAAATAGAAAATCAACTAATTGAGTTTTATAAAAAAGTTTTGATTCTAAGAGGAACCACTAATGAAAAAAAATGGGAATCAATGTTGAAAATTCCATCAATAAATATAAAATATAATCTCTTAAAAAAAAGAATATTTAATATCCCTGTAAATCAAATTGAAATGGAAATATTTGGAGAATTTATTCCAAATTATTATTTTTCACCCTTTTATAATGTTTTGATTAAAGAAGGATTAAGCATATTGAAACTTCTTTTTACCCTTTATGAATTTGAAAATAAATTGATAAGTTTTGCTGAAGAAATTGAAAGAACAAGAAGAAGGGTTAACGCCCTTGAATATGTTTTAATTCCTAATATTCAGGAAGCGATAAAATTTATCCAAATTAAACTTGAAGAATACGAAAGGACTTCTCTAACAACTCTTAAACATTTAAAACTAATAGAAACTTCATAAATTAAACTATTTCTATTTAAATAAATTGAACAAAAAATATTAAAATATTACTTTTTCCCACCTCAGAGGTGGGATTGGAGAATTGTTGATAGACAAAGGATTATACAATGGATAACATAAAAATTTATTTTTTATCCTTCTCGTCTTCTACTTTATATTCTGCATCAACTACTTTTTCATTCTTTGGTTTTTCTTCTTGTTTTTGCTCCTGGGATTGTCCTGATGCCTGTGCTTGTTGATATAATATTTGAGCAAGTTTATGAGATGCAAGTTCAAGTTCTTCAATTCCTTTTCTAATCTGTTCTGCTGTTTTATTTTCAGACTGTATTATTTTCTGCAAATTGTTTATCTTCTCCTCAATCTCTCTTCTTTCAGATTCACTTAATTTGTTTCCGTGTTCTTTTAAAGTTTTGTTAACTGAATAAATTAATGAATCTGCTTGATTTGAAAGTTCTGCAATTTCCTTTAATTTTTTATCTTGTTCTGCATACATTTGTGCTTCCTTAATCATTCTCTCAATTTCCTCTTGGGATAATTTTTTTGAACCTGTTATTCTAATTGACTGTTCTTTTCCTGTCCCAAGGTCTTTTGCAGAAACATGTAAAATTCCATTTGCATCTATATCAAATGTGACCTCAATCTGTGGAACTCCTCTTGGTGCGGGAGGGATACCATCAAGATGGAATCTTCCCAAAGATAAATTGTCTTTTGCCATTGGTCTTTCTCCTTGTAAAACATGAATTTCAACAGATGTCTGATTATCTGCTGCTGTGGTAAATATCTGACTTCTTCTTACAGGAATTGTTGTATTTCTTTCAATAATTTTTGTAAATATTCCTCCAAGTGTCTCAACTCCAAGAGAAAGAGGAGTAACATCAAGAAGTAATATATCTTTATCTCTCATTTCTCCAGAAAGGATTGCACCTTGAATTGCTGCACCAATAGCAACACATTCCATTGGGTCAACCCCTCTTTCTGGTTGAATTCCAATATATTCTTGAATAAATTTCTGAACTATTGGCATCCTTGTAGGTCCACCAACAAGAATAACTTTATTTATGTCTGATTTCTTAAGTTTCGCATCCTCAATTGCTCTATCAATAGGTCCTTTACATCTTTCTATAATTGGAGTAACAAGTTCTTCAAGTTTTGCTCTCCTTATTTTCATTACAAGATGTTTTGGTCCTGTGTGGTCTGCTGTAATGAATGGCAAGTTTATTTCTGTTTCAACAACTGATGAAAGTTCTATTTTTGCTTTTTCTGCGGCCTCTTTTATTCTCATCATAGCCATTTTATCATTTCTTAAATCTATTCCAGTTTCCTTTTTAAATTCTTCAACAATATATTCAATCAAGGCATTATCCATATCTGTTCCACCAAGTTGAGTATCTCCACTTGTAGAAAGGACTTTAAAAACACCGCCCATCATTTCCATTATTGTTACATCAAGAGTTCCTGCACCAAAATCAAAAACAAGTATTTTTAATTCTTCTTTTAATTTATCAAGTCCATAAGCAAGTGCTGCTGCTGTTGGCTCATTTATTAAACGAACTACCTCAAGTCCTGCAATTGTTCCTGCATCCTTTGTAGCCTGCCTTTGATTGTCATTAAAATATGCAGGAACTGTTATCACAGCTTTTCTTATTGTATATCCGAGGAATTGTTCTGCATCCCTTTTAATTTTTTGTAGAATAAATGCTGATATTTGTTCAGGAGTATATGTTTTTCCATAAATATTATATTTATAATCAGTCCCCATTTTTCTTTTAACAGCATAGACTGTACCTTCTGGATTAACTGCCGCTTGTCTTCTTGCTGGTTCTCCAACAAGAATCTGTCCATCTTTAGTAAAAGCAACATAAGAAGGAAATGCCTTACCACCAACAATTGTTGTTCCTTCTGCACTTGGTATAATAACAGGTTTGTCTCCTTCCATTATTGCAGCAGATGAATTACTTGTTCCAAGGTCAATTCCTATAATTTTTTCTGCCATTTTTATCCCTCCTTTTTTAATTTTAGATGGGAAATTTAAAAAAAAGTTTCAATTTTATTTAGTAATGGGCGCTGCAGGATTTGGCGCCTTCGCCCGTTTTTAAATTATTCGCTTTATAGCGAATACGAGCTCCGGTCGGCCATCCGGCACTGAAATTGCACCACTTGGTCGCAATTTCAAAACGTGCCTCCTTTCAAGCCTTGCAGTCAATCGTTGCCTAATTTTCTACTTTTACCCATCCTTATACTTTCTCTTATTTTAATTTGGGCGGTGCAGGACTTGAACCTGCGACCCCTACCTTGTAAGGGTAGTGCTCTAACCACTGAGCTAACCGCCCTATAAATTTATTTTACTATTTTTCCCATTTGATGTAAAATTGGATTTAAAAACATTTAAATAGGAGTAGGCCAAAATGGGTAAATTTAAAGATAAGGCAATTTTAGGGACTGAATATTTTAGACCACCAAATCCTGATTTAAATGATTTTGAAAGAGATATTGAAAATATTAGAAAAACTGGATTGAATCTAATAAGAACATGGTTATATTGGAAAACAGTAAATCCTGAAGAAAACGAATGGAATTTTGAAATTTATGATAAACTTTTTAAAATTGCAGAAAAAAATAAAATTAAAGTTCTAATACAAATAAATGCAGAAGTTGTGCCTTAATATATTGTTAAAAAATTTTCAGATTGTTTATATATGAATTTTAAAGGAGAAAAAATAATCCCTCATCCTTTACCAATGATTCAAGTTGGTGGCTATCCAGGAATTAATCCTGATTGTGAAAAAGCCAAAAGATATATTGAAGAATTTTTAAAAAAGGTTGTTTTACATTATAAAGAAGAACAATCCCTTTTTGGATATGATGTATGGAATGAATTTATGCCTTTTTACCATTTTGAAAGTATAAAACAATATTTGTTTCATCCAGAGACACAAAAGAAATACAGAGAGTATTTGAGAAAAAAATATGTAAAAATAGAAAATTACAATTTAATTTATGGAGGAAGAGATTATAAAAATTTTGAAGAAATCCCAATGCCTTTTCAGGGAGTATTTCTTGATATGCTTGATTTATATGAGTTTGCTTCTCAGTGGATTTATGATTATTTAAGATGGAAAGTTAGTACAATTTAAAAATATGACAATATTCATCCGGTCTGTGCTCACTGTGCAGGAGGGCTTAATTCTCTTCTAATAGTCCCTTTTGATACTTTTGAAGTTTCAAAAAATGTTGATATATGGGGAACAAGTTGTTATGAAAAAAAATTTTTGGAGAGCATCTTTACAAGCATTAATTACAAGAGATTCAGCAAATAGAAAAATGTGGGGTTTTGTTGAAATGACATGAGGAAGAACTTGGCACGGTCCATATGGAGAAAATTTAAGAACACCTGAATTTATTGAACAACTTGTTCTCCTACCTTTATCATATGGAGGGAATTTTAATCTGTTCTGGCAATGGAGACATGAAAGATTTGGTCAGGAATCTTCTAATTTTGGACTTGTAAATGAAGAAGGTTCATTTAACGAAAGGACTGAAAGAATATCAAAACTTGCTAAAATTATAAATGAGTTTGATAATTTAGATTTTGGTGAACCTGATATAGGTATTTTGATTGACTGGAAAATATTTGTATTAGAAGAAGTTTCAAAAACAGGTCCTCTTTTGATTTTAGAACTTATTGGTTGCTTTTATGCTTTAAATAAAGTAGGAGCAAATTTTAAAGTCATTTATGGAAGTCAAGTTCCTAAAAAACTCCGCCAATTGAAATGCAGAAAATTTTTGGAAGTAAGAAAAAAGAAATTCTATACGTTGAATCTCCTATTATTGAAAACATAGAAAATTCTTATAAAGTTGAGGGAAATAAATTTTTAGAAGTATATGAGCTATTTGATTGCGATATATGGTTTACCTCGGGTAATTTAGTCACAGGAACAAAAGAAAAAAGGAAATTCAATTGCTTATAGAATTGGTACATGTGTAGGAAGTTATATCGGAAATATTCTTAATCAAGATGGGAACAAAAAAATTGAAACAACTGGATTTATAAATATTTGTAAAGAAATTTTAAAAGAAGCAAATTGTTGTATTTTACCTTTTTCTTCAACTGGTGATGTTTTAATAAGAACTGGGAAAAAAGGGAGTAATTACTCTATTTTTATTCATAATCCAATGGAGATTCCACAAGACATATGGGTTTATTCTGAAGGAGATTTTAAAAAGGTAAAAAGATTTAATTGAAAAAGTTGAATTAAAAAAATTTCCTGAGAATAAATTTTTTGTGCATTTAAATTCAAGAGAATCAAAAGTTCTGGAATTATATATCTGATGAAAAAATTAAAAATTTCTTACCACAACTTTTTGTTCTTGACAAAAAATTTTTTTATGGTTTAATTAAAAAAATTTATAAAAAGAGGAGGTAAAAATGGGAAATGATTTAAATGATTTATTGGTAGGAATTAAAGAAAGTGTTATTAAAGGTGATATGAAAAAAACAGAAGAATTGGTTGACAAAGCGATTAAAGAAAATATTACTGTAGATAAAATTTTAAATGAAGGTTTAATCGCAGGAATGATGGTTGTGGGAGAAAAGTTTAAAAATAATGAATATTATGTTCCAGAAGTTTTAATCGCAGCAAGAGCAATGAATAAAGGAATGGCTTTACTTGAACCATTAATTGTTCAGGCAGGAATAAAACCGATTGCCAAACTTGCTATTGGAACAGTTAAAGGAGACCTTCATGATATTGGTAAAAATCTTGTTGTTATGATGTGGAAAGGGGCTGGTTTTGAAGTTATTGATCTTGGAATAGATGTACCACCAGAAAAATTTGTTGAAGCAGCAAAAACAGGAGCCAAAGTTATTGGTATGAGTGCTCTTTTAACAACAACAATGATCCAAATGAAAGAAACAATTGAAGTATTAAAAAAAGAAGGAGTTAGAGATAAAGTTAAAGTTATAATTGGAGGAGCACCAGTAACACAAGAATATGCTGATGAGATTGGTGCAGACGGTTATGCCCCCGATGCCGCAAGTGCTGTTGATAAAGTTAAAGAACTTCTTGGTTTATAAATGTGAATAAATTTCATTATTTTTTGTTGAGTTATTTAATTGGAAGTATACCAGTCGGTTATTTAATTTGCAAATTTTTTAAACATATTGATATAAGAAATTATGGAAGCGGAAATATTGGTGCAACAAATGTTTATAGAATTTGTGGAATAAAATTTGGGCTTCCTGTTTTAATTCTGGATATTCTTAAAGGATTTATTCCTGTTTATATAGGAAAACTTCTTAGGTTTTCAAATCTTTTAGTTTTAGTAGGTGGTATTCTATCAATTTTAGGACATTCGTTTTCAATTTTTTTGAAAGGTAAAGGAGGTAAAGGCGTTTCTACTTCTTTTGGTGTCGTGATTGCTCTTTTCCCTTTACCTGCTTTTTTCTCTTTCATAATATGGGTTATAATTGTTTTTTTAACCAAATATGTTTCACTTGGTTCAATTTTTGGTGCTTTATCTTTACCTTGTTTTGTTTATATTTTCACTAAAAATATCTTTTTATCTTCAATTAGTATTTTAATCTTTCTTTTTATTATTTATACACACAGGGAAAACATTAAAAGACTATTGAATAAAAAAGAAAATAAAATAATTTTTCCATGGGAGAAAAAATAGGGATAATTGGTGCTGGAAGTTGGGGAATTGCATTGTCAATTTTATTAAATAGATTGAAATACAAAACATATATGTGGGAACCTATAAAGGAAAATTATGAAATTTTAATCAAAGAAAGAGAAAGTCCTGATTATTTTAAAGGCGTAAAAATACCACATTCAATAGAAATATCAAATTCAATAAAGGATGTAGTTAGAGAAACAACAATTTTAATAATTGTAGTTAGATCTTATTTTTTTAGAAAAACTATAAAATTAATAAAAAAATTTTATAGAAATCAACCATTCCTTATTGGAACAAAAGGGCTTGATTTCAAAAATTGTAAAAGAATGTCTGAAATATTAAAAGAAGAGATAAATACTGAAAACTTTGCTGTTATTTCAGGACCTACAATTGCAAAAGAAATAGTGAAAGGATATCCTACCGCAGCAGTTATTGCATCATATAATAATTCTATAGCAGAATACTTTCAAAAATTAATAAGTAATGAAAAATTTAGAATTTATACAACTAACGATGTAATTGGTGTAGAAATAGGAGGTTCATTTAAAAATGTGATAGCAATTGGTGCAGGAATTATTGATGGACTTTCATTCGGAATGAATACGAAAGCATCTTATATATCAAGAGGTTTAAATGAAATGATTAAAATAGGGAAAATTCTTGGTGGAGAAGAAAAAACATTTAGAGGACTGTCAGGCCTAGGCGATTTGATAACAACTTCTTTTAGTAAATATAGTAGAAATAGGTCTTTTGGAGAAGGAATTATTAAGATAGGAAAAGATAAATATTTAAAAAAAGCAAAAATGGTTATAGAAGGGATACCTGCAACAAAGGCATTTTATAAACTTGCTAAAAAATATAAAGTTGAACTTCCACTAACTGAATCAATATATAGAATCATATATAAAAATGCAAATCCCATTGAAGAAATTAAAAAATTAATGTTAAGGGAATTAAAAGAAGAATGAAAGGTAAATTTTATTATATAAAAGAAGTATCAAAATTACTTGATATCCCCGCTCATATATTGAGATACTGGGAAAAAGAACTAAATTTTAAAATAATGAGAGACCAGAAAGGCAACAGAATTTATACTGAAGAAGATATTGAAAAATTTAAAAGCATAAAAAAATTGATTTATGAAGATGGTTTTAAAATTAAAGGTGTAAAAAAGAAATTGAGAGAAAAAGAATTGGAAAATAAGAAAGAATATGTTAAATTATTAAAAAAGGTTTTAAAAAAAATAAAGGAGTTAAAAAAATGTTTACAATAGGAGTTCTTGCATCTGGAAAAGGAACAAATTTGCAAGCAATTATTGATTATATAAAAGAAGAAAATCTCTCAATAAAAATTGGTGTTGTTATAAGTGATAATCCTGATGCTTATGCGCTTGAAAGAGCCAAAAGAGAAAATATTAAAGCGATCTGTATTCCTTCAACAAAATATAAAACGATATTAGGAAAAGAGATTGAAAAAGAATATGTAAAGGCCCTTAAAGAAAATAATGTTCAACTTGTCTGTCTTGCAGGATTTATGCGCGTATTAAAAAAGACATTTATAAAAAGTTTTCCTAATAGAATTATAAATATTCATCCCTCTCTTCTTCCTGCTTTCCCTGGTCTTGAAGCGTGGAAACAGGCACTTGAATATGGAGTAAAATTTACTGGTTGCACAGTCCACTTCGTTGATGAGGGGATTGACTCAGGACCTATAATTTTACAGGCTGTTGTCCCCGTTCTTCCTGATGACACGCCAGAAATACTTCATAAAAGAATCCAAGAAAAGGAGCATATAATATATCCTCTTGCAATAAGACTATTTGCAGAAGGAAGAATAAGCATATCGGGAAGAAAAGTTTATATCCGATGAAAGAAATAGTAATAAGGAAAGCGAAATTAAAAGACGCAAAAGAAATAAGAAAAATAGTTAATTTTTTTGCCTCTCAAGGTAAAATGCTTCCACTTTCATTAAACCAAATTTATGAAAAAATAAGGGATTTCACTATTATTGAAAAAAATGGAAAAGTAATTGGCTGTGGTGCGTTAAAAATAATATGGAAAGATCTTGCAGAAATAAGATCTGTCGCAATAAAAAAGAAATTTCAAAAACTTGGCTATGGTAAAAAACTTATTGAAAGTTTATTAAAAGATGCAGAGGAACTTGAAATTAAAAGAGTATTTGTTCTTACCTATATACCTCAATTTTTTGAAAAATTTGGATTTGAAAAAACAACAAAATCAAAACTTCCTCATAAAATATGGTTTGATTGTATAAATTGTCCCCAATTTCCCAGATGTGATGAAATTCCAATGATAAAGATAATAAAAAAATGAAAAAATTGTTGATTTTGATTTTTGTTCTATCAACTTTATGCTTTTCAAAAGTTTTTATTAAGGATGAAATTAAATTAAATAATTCAGATGAAGAAATTTTTTTAATAGGTGAAAATATTGAAATGAACGGAGTTTTTGAAAATGATTTTATTGGGTTAGGAAAAAACTTAAGTGGAAATTTTAAAATAAAAGGAGATTACTTATCCTGTGTATTAAATCAAAAAATTTCCTCAATAATTGAAAATGATTTATATTCATTAGGAAATAGAATATTTTTCACTGGTAAAGTAGGTGGGAGTTTTACATGTATGGCAAGGAATGTAGAAATTGAAAATACTGAAATTAAAGGTAGTTTAAGAATAATGACAAGCAAAATTATAATTAAAAATGCGAAAGTTCTTGATAGAACATCAATATATGGAGATAAAGTAAAAATTGCGGGTATTTTTTCGCATATTATTTTGCATGGAGATGAAATTGAAATTGAAAAAGGGACTAAAATTTTTGGTAATTTAATTTATTATTCTCCCCAAAAAATCAATATAGCTGAAGTTGAGGTTAAAGGAAAAATTGAATGGAAAAAACCATATGGAGAAAAAATTAAAGAAAAAACAGCAAAATTAAAAAGAATAAAATTTCTCTATTCCTTTTTATCTTTAATTTTTCCTTATATTTTACTTTTAATCTGGGCTCCAAACTTATTAAAATCAACTGTTTTTACAGTTGGTAAAAGTTTTATAAAATCTTTAATTTTTGGATTTTCATTAGTAATTGTCTCAAGTTTTCTCATTTTAATCTTTCTCATAACGATTATAGGTGTTCCAATTGGATTAATTTTAATTTCAGTTTTTTTATCAATTCTTTATATTTCAAGAGGTTTTATATTCATTTACCTTGCAAGAATAATTTTTCATAAATTTGAGGATAAAAATTCTACATGGATTTTATCTATAGTAATTGGTATTTTAATTTTCAACCTTCTATCTTTAAATCCCACTCTTAAAATAATTTTGAATATAATTTCCTGTTGTTCTGGTTTTGGAGCATTTTTGTTTGATAGATTTAAACTTTATAAAAAATTAAGAAAAGAGAATTTTCTCTAAATTCCCCTTTTTCCCACCTCGTAGGTGGGCTCGGAAAATTGTTGATTTTCAATGTATTTGAAGGGTAGTTATTAAAAATTAGAAACTGGAATATCAAAAATAAAAATGTTATAATTAACTAAAAAGGAGCGATATGAAAATAGTTATTGCTTATTCTGGGGGTCTTGATACTTCTGTCGCTATTAGATATTTAAAAGAAAAATATAATGCAGAAATTATTGCTTATACATCAAACATTGGTCAGAAAATAGAATCTCCAGATATTCTTGAAGAGCGTGCAAAAAAAGCAGGAGCAAAAAAATTTTATTATGAGGATTTAAGGGAAAAATTTGTTAATGAGTATATAATACCATCTCTTAAAGCAGGAGCACTTTATCAAGATAAATATCCTCTTGCAACTTCACTTTCAAGACCATTAATAGCAGAATCGCTTATTAAAATTGCAAAAAAAGAAAAAGCAGATGCAGTGAGTCATGGATGTACAGGAAAAGGAAATGACCAAGTTAGATTTGAACTTACTTTTAAATATCTTGCACCAGAAATTAAAGTTATTGCGCCTTTAAGAGAATGGGAATTTAGATCAAGAGAGGAAGAAATTGAATATGCAAAAGAAAAGGGAATACCAATTTCAACCACTAAGAAAAAGCCCTATAGTATTGATGAAAATTTATGGGGAGTATCAATTGAATGTGGGGTTCTTGAAAATCCATATACTGAACCACCTGAAGATGCATATCAGATAACTGTTTCTCCTGAAAAAGCACCTGAAAAACCAGAATATATAGAAATTGAATTTGAGAAAGGAATTCCTATCACCTTAAATGGAGAAAAAATGAAACCGATTGTAATTATTGAAAAACTAAATGAGATTGGCGGAAAACACGGAGTTGGAAGGATTGATATGATTGAAGATAGAGTGGTTGGAATAAAATCAAGAGAAATATATGAAGCACCAGCAGCAGTAATTTTACATACAGCACATACGGAAATTGAAAAACTTGTATTTTCAAGAGATTTATATGAGTTTAAAAAAATTGTTTCAATAAGATACTCCCAATTAATTTATTTTGGCCAATGGTTTTCAGAATTAAGGAAATGTCTTGACAGATTTATTGAAGAAAGTCAGAAGTATGTTTCTGGAAAGGTAAAATTAAAGTTATATAAAGGGAATTGTATAGTTGTTGGCAGGAAATCACCATATTCTCTCTATAAAGAAGAACTTGCAACATATACAGAGAAAGATATATTTGACCATAAAGCATCAACTGGATTTATTGAAATATTTGGTCTTACAAGTAAACTTGAAGGCGAAAGAAGTGAAAAAAAACAAAAAAATTAAAATTGAGGAAAAAGAGGAAAAAACAAGAAATTTTCTAAAAGCAGTTCTTTTTGACTATCCTGAATGGATTCCTTGTGGTGTTGGATTTTTACCTGCAACATGGTTTAAATATGGTGAAGAACTTGAAAAAATTATTCTTTCTCATCCTTTAATTTTTCCAAATTATAAAAAGGGTAGTTTTAAAAATATGAATTTATTTCCTGGATATAAAAAGGGAAGATTTAAAGATGTATGGGGAATTGTATGGGAAAATTTAGAAGAAGGAATATGTGGAGCACCAAATGAAGAACTTGCACCTTTAAAAAACTGGGATGATTTTGAAAAATTTAAAATTCCTGACCCTTTAAAATATGATAGATATGGAAATGAAATTGACTGGGAAAAAATAAAATTAAATTTTGATAAAACAAAAAAAGAAGGGAAAATTGCATGTGGTGGATTGTTTCATGGTTCTATGTATATGCAACTTTATTATCTAAGAGGCTTTGAAAACTTTATGATTGATATAGCAACAGATGAACCAAAACTTATTAAATTAATTGAAATTGTATGTGATTATAACTTGAAAATTATTGAAAAATATATAGAAATTGGGGCTGAGTGGATAGGATTTGGGGATGACTTAGGACTACAGAAATCTTTGCCAATAAGTCCAGAAAAATGGAGAAAATATATAAAACCACCTTATAAAAAAATGTTTGAAAAATGTGTTGAAAATGGAGTTATTGTTTATCTTCATTCAGATGGATATATTCTTGATATAATACCTGATTTAATTGAATGTGGACTTGATATGATAAACCCTCAAGTTAGACCTAATACTCTTGAAGGAATAGAAAAATACTGTAAGGGTAAAATTGCTGTAAATCTTGACCTTGACAGGCAACTGTTTCCTTTTGCTACAAAAAGAGAAATTGAAGAACATATAAAAAAGACAATAGATAGATTAAACTTACCTGAAGGAGGCTTATCTTTAAGTATAGAAATAGGTCCTGATGTTCCACTTGAAATTCTTGAAACAATATGTAATACACTTGAAAAATTAAACTGCCGTGGCTGGTAAAATGGATGTTTATGTTGGAACGAGTGGCTGGTTGTATGACTGGAATGAAGGAAAAAGTTTTGATTGGTATGTTGAAAATTCAAAATTAAATTCAGTTGAATTAAATGCTTCTTTCTATAGATTTCCTTTTCAAAATCAAATTAAAGGATGGTCAAAAAAATCAAAAAATATATTCTTTTCAGTAAAAGTCCACAGAAAAATAACTCATCTCCTGAAATTGAGTGAAGAAAGCAAAAGTGTATGGAATGATTTTAAAAATTTGTTTTTACCTCTTGAAGATAAAATAAAATTCTATCTTTTTCAAATGCCACCAAGTTTTTCAACAGAATTGTTTGATAGATTGGTTAATTTTTTTAGTGAATTCAAAGAAAAAGATAAAGTTGCGATTGAATTTAGACATAAAAGTTGGTTTTCAGAAGAATGGGTTAGAAAAGTTGAAGAAATTGGTATTGTTTTTGTAAGTGTTGATAGTTCTGAAATTAAATCATTTATAGTAAAAACAAATAACATTATTTATTTAAGATTTCATGGAAGAACTGGTTGGTATACACACAATTATACTGATAAAGAACTCAATGAAATTGTCAAAAAAATAAAGGATTTAAAACCAGAAAAAATTTTTGCATATTTCAATAATAACCATAATATGCTTTCAAATGCACAGAAATTTTATAAAAAACTTAAATAACTACCTTTCAAATCCATTGTTTTTCAACAATTCCCTAATCCCACCTCCGAGGTGGGCAAAATGGGAGGTTTACATAAAAAGGTAGAAAGAATAAAATATTCAAAATGGAAAATTTGCTTGGAAAAGAGTTTAAATGTGAAGAATGCGGAAAAATTCATAAAGTTGATGTTAAAGGAATAAAATATGGTAGTTTAGTTGAAATTGATGAGTTTATTTCTGAAATTTATGGCAAAAATAAAAAATTACTGGTTTTGTGTGATGAAATTACATATGAGGTTGCTGGCAAAAGAATATGTGAAAATTTAAAATATAATCATGCCTTGCCTTTAGTACTTAAACCAAAAAATGGAAAAAAAGTTTATGCAAGATATGAATATGTGGAAGAAATTGAAAGAGAAATTAAAAATATTGATTTAATTTTGACATGTGGAGCAGGAACAATAACAGATTTGGGTAAATTGGTAGGAGATAAAAATAAAATACCACTTATTTCTTTTCCCACTGCACCAAGTATGAATGGATATACATCCCCTGTGAGTGCTTATATAAAAGATGGGGTTAAAATTACAGTTAGTGTTACACCATGTGAATATGTTTATATAGATGAAAAAGTAATATCAAATGCACCTATTGAACTTATAAAGGCAGGTTTTGCTGATTCACTTGCTAAAGGATTTGCAAATTCTGACTGGAAAATATCATCAATATTAACAGGAGAAAAATTCTGTGCTCTTCCTTTAAAAATTGTAAGCAAAGCAGAGAAAAGGTATGTAAATAAAGGAGAATTAATTAAAAAAAGAGATAGAAAAGTTATCAAGGATATTATGAATGGTCTAAATCTTGGTGGTATTTCAATGATTATTGCTGGTTCTTCATCTCCTGCATCAGGAGGAGAACATTTAATTTCACATTTTCTTGATATGTATGCCCATCAAAATAAAATTGAACCATTTTCTTTTCATGGATTACAGGTAGGGACTGGTGTCTATATAAGTTCTTTAATTTATGACTTTTTGAATGGTTTCAAAAGTGATGAAATTGGTGAAAAAATAGTAAAAAGAAAGATAAATTATGATGAAAAATTTGAAAAGATTTGTTCTTTTTTCTCTTCAAGTAAAGATATTCTTAGAAAAATCTTTAATAAAAAAATAAAAGTTATAGAAAAAATCAAAGAAAAGATACCTTTAAAATGGGAAAAAATAAAAAAAGAAACAACATCAATGGTTTATTCTCCGATAGAAATTGAAAAATTTTTAAAAAAAGCAGAATGTCCATTACATTTAAATGAAATCTGTGATGATAAAAAACTAATTGAGAATGCTATTTTACTATCAAGATTTATAAGAGAAAGAATTACAATTTTAGATATTGCTGATGAGATTGGATTACTTGATGAATTTGTTTATAATTATTTAAAATGAACGAAAAGGAAATAATTGAATTTTTAAAGAAGAATTTCAAAAACAAAGAAGTAATCATAGGCATAGGTGATGATTGTGCAGTAATTGAGTATTCAAAAAATTATTATTTAATTTTAACAACAGATATCCTTGTTGAAAATATTCATTTTGAAAAAGAAAAATTTACGTGGCCTCAAATTGGAAAAAAAGCAATGGCAGTTAATCTCAGTGATATATCAGCAATGGGTGGAATTCCTAAATTTGCTCTTGTATCTTTGGGTTTGCTTGAAAGTAATTTTGAAATTATAAAAGGATTAACCGAGGGGATAAAAGAAATGTGTAAAAGATATAAATTTGAAATAATAGGTGGTAATTTAACAAGGTCTGAAAAAATTTTTATAGATGTTTTTATGATAGGAATAGTTGAAAAGAAATATCTAAAAACAAGAAAAGGAGCAAAAGTTGGTGATTTAATTTATACCACTGGAACTCTTGGGGCCTCACAGATAAAAAAACAATTTAATATAGAACCCAGAATTTTTGAGTCAAGACAACTAATTAAAAAATATAAAATTAATTCTATGATTGATATATCTGACGGGCTTTCTTCCGATTTGATTAAATTATGTGAAACAAATAAAGTTGGCTTTAAACTATATCTTGAAAATTTACCTATTTCATATGAAGCAAAAAAAATAAGTAAAGGTAAATTTGAAGAAATTTTACATGCTTTAAATGATGGCGAAGATTATGAAATTTTATTTACAGCACCTGTTAATGAAAAAATACCTGAAAAAATAGGAAAAACAAAAATAACAAAGATAGGTGAAATAATTAAAGAAAAGAAATATATAGGTATTTTTGAAGGAAAAGTTATTGAAATAAAAGACAAAGGTTTTTCACATTTTTAAATGAAGATGGAACATTTTTTAATTCTTATAAAATGGATATTTATTTACCTTTTTGTAATTATTGTATTCAGAAAGTATCAATTCCCTTTTATTTACTTTATTATATCTCTTTGCTTTCTTACAGGTTTTATTTTGAGGAAATTTAATCTTTATCCAGGAAAAGAGGAACCATTAATCCTTGATTTTTCAACTTTTTTAATTTCTTTAATTTTTTTTCTTCTAACAAAAACTGGCTTTAAAATTGACATCAAATTTTCTTTTTTAATAATTCTAATTCCCCATATTTTATATAACCTATTTAAAATTTTCTAACTCCTTGACTAACAATCACTTGTGAACTTCCGATGTTCACAAAAGGGTCCTTTTATACTAACTCATTGACCAACAAAGACTTGGGAACTTCGTAGGTTAGTAAAGGGGCTATTTATATTTACTTAAATCAAATTCAAAAGTACAGATTGTCTCTTTAGGTTTTTCTTTCTTAATTTCAAATTCAAATGGGAAGTAAGAGACGACAAGTTTAACTTTTGCATTTTTAGGTATCTCTTTATTTGAAAATTTTACTTCTCCTTCAGATATATGTGTATAATCCCTTGCAAATTGAGAGTATAAAGATGTATATGAAGAAATAGGGTTTATTTTTTTGCCATTATATTCTAAGTAAAACTTTGCTGTTTTTCCAAATGTAGGATAGTCACCATAAATAGTAATTCTAAAAATAATTTTATCAGACATATCTTTTAAAGCAAGATTAACAATTTTCATATCAAGTTTTTGTCCTTTTTCTTTTGCATTTTTTGCAAGAAGCGCTACTCTTAAAAAGGGAGTTATCAATGTTGCTTTGCCTTTCCCTTGTTCATATCCATAATCAATAGTCCATTTTTCAGTAAATTCTGTAAATGTCAATGATGCATTTTTTTCTCCATATATTATTGCCTCTTTAATTTCTTCTTGAGTCATAGGTATTTTAACTTCTTTGTTTTTTGCACAACAGGTGAGGAGTAAAAATGAACTTAAATAAATTAATTTTATTTTCATTTTAAACTCCCTTATTATTTAAATTATAATAAATCCTCTTTTTCTTTTCAATATTTATGGTAAAATAATTGAAAAAGGTAAAAAATGGAAAAAGTTTTAATTTTTGACACAACTTTAAGGGATGGTGAACAATCTCCTGGAGCAAGTTTAACAAGTGATGAAAAATTGAAAATTGCTTTACAACTTGAAAAACTTGGGGTTGACATCATTGAAGCAGGTTTTCCTATTTCCAGCCCAGACGATGCAAAAGCAGTTAAAATTATTGGGGAAAATATTAAAAATTCAATTGTCTGCGCATTAGCAAGATGTAAAGATGAAGACATCAATGTTGCTTTAAAATCTCTTGAAAAATCAAAAAAACCTCGGCTTCATTTATTTCTTGCAACAAGTGAAATACATAGAAAATATAAACTAAAAAAGGCAAAAAGTGAGATAGTTAAAATTGCAAAAGAAAAAGTAAGATATGCAAAAAAATTTATTGATGATATTGAATTTTCACCAGAAGATGCTTCCAGAACAGAACCGGATTTTTTACTTGAAGTGTGTCAAGCAGTTATAGATGAAGGGGCAAAAACAATAAATATTCCAGATACTGTTGGATATGCAACTCCTGATGAATTTGGAAGACTTATTAAATTTTTAAGAGAAAGATTACCAGAGAATATTATTATTAGTGTTCACTGCCATAATGATTTAGGTCTTGCAGTTGCAAATTCTCTTACTGCAATTAAGAATGGAGCAAGACAGGTAGAGTGCACAATAAATGGAATTGGAGAGAGAGCTGGAAATGCTGCACTTGAAGAAATTGTTATGAATCTTATCGTTAGAAAAAATTATTATAATGTGGAAACAAATATAAATACAAAAGAAATTTATAAAACAAGTAGACTTGTTTCAACTTTAACAGGCATACCGGTTCAGCCAAATAAAGCAATTGTTGGTAAAAATGCTTTTAGACATGAAGCAGGAATACACCAAGATGGAATATTGAAACATCGTCTTACATATGAAATTATGGACCCAAAAATGATTGGGATACCCGAAAGTGAACTTGTTATGGGTAAACATTCAGGGAGACATGCATTAAAAGAAAGACTTAAAATTCTTGGTTTTGAATTTGATGATGAGAAATTTGAAGTAATATTTGAAAAATTTAAAAAACTTGCGGAAAAGAAAAAAGAAATACATGATATTGATTTAATTGCACTCGCTGAAGAAGAAATAATGACAATTAAACCTACTTATACTCTTGAGTATTTTCATATAATTTCAGGTTCATCTACAATTCCATCTGCAACAGTCCGTTTAAAAAAGGATAAAAAAATAATTGAAGATGCTTCAAGAGGAGATGGACCAGTTGATGCACTTTATAAAGCAATTGACAGAATTGTAAAACTTTCTCCTATATTAAAAGAATATAAGATTAACGCTATTACAGGAGGGAAGGATGCTCAAGGAGAAGTAAATGTAACACTTGAAATCAACGGTATTACTGTTTATGGAAAGGGTGTAAGTACAGATATAATAGAAGCAAGTGCAAAAGCATATATAAACGCAATAAATTTCTATCTTGTAAGAAAAAGTCTTGGTAAAAAAGTTATAAAGGGTACCTAAAATGACCATTTCACAAAAAATTCTTTTATCTCATTGCAAAGAAAAAGAAATATTTCCAGGGAAATATGTTGAATGTAATGTTGACCTTATACTTGCAAATGATATAACAGGACCTCTTGCTATTGAAGAATTTGAAAAAATTGGTGCAAAAAAAGTATTTAATCCTGAAAAAATTGTTCTTGTTCCAGACCATTTTACTCCATGCAAGGATATAAAAAGTGCTGAACTTGTAAAAAAATTAAGGGAGTTTTCAAAAAAATATAAAGTCAAATTTTATGAAATAGGAAAAGTAGGAATTGAACATGCTCTTTTACCTGAAGAAGGATTAACTTTACCAGGACAACTTATAATTGGAGCAGATAGTCACACTTGCACTTATGGAGCAGTTGGATGTTTTTCAACAGGCGTTGGAAGCACAGATGCTGCTTATGCTATGATTACAGGAAAATTATGGTTTAAAGTCCCTTCAACAATTAAATTTTATTATTATGGGAAATTAAATGATTATGTCGGTGGTAAGGATTTAATTCTTTATACAATAGGACAGATTGGTGTTGATGGAGCGAATTATAAGAGTATGGAATTTACTGGCCCTATTATTGAAAATTTACCAATTGATGATAGATTCACAATTTGTAATATGGCAATAGAGGCTGGAGCAAAAAATGGAATAATAAAACCAGATAAAATTACTGAAGAATACTTTAAAGAAATAGGAAAAGACATTAAAATTGATGGAAATTTAAAAACAGATAGTGAAAATGATTATGAAAGAATAATTGAAATAGATGTTAGCAAAATTGAGCCACAAGTTGCTGCTCCTCACCTTCCAAGTAATTCAAAGAGTGTAAGGGAATATGAAAATGTTAAAATTGATCAAGTTGTTATTGGTTCCTGTACAAATGGAAGGATAAGCGATTTAAGGAAAGCAGCAAAAATATTAAAAGGCCAAAAAGTTCATCCTGAGGTAAGGTGTATTATAATTCCAGCAACACAAAGGGTTTACAAAATGGCATTAAAAGAGGGATTAATTGATGTATTTATTGAAGCAGGTTGTGTAATTTCTCCTCCAACATGTGGACCTTGTCTGGGTGGACATATGGGAGTTCTTGCAAAAGGTGAAATAGCAATAGCAACAACAAATAGAAATTTTATAGGAAGAATGGGACATCCTGAAAGTTATGTGTATCTCTCAAATCCAGAAGTGGCAGCAGCAAGCAGTATAAAAGGTAGAATATGTCATCCAGAAGAGATAAAATGGACTGGAAAAAGAAAGAAAATTTCCTAAAAATAATTAGAAGAGAAGGATGTGGATTTGTTCCTTGTAGGGTTTCAATTAATGGTAAAATATGGGATGAAAATGTTGAATATTTTGAAAATATAAAAAAGGAATATAAAAATATTGAAATAGGTGTTAGTAAAAATCAAGAAAGAGAAAAAGAAAATTTTAAAGAAGATGCTTGGGGTTGCTTATGGCATTATCCAGGTGATTATCTTGATGGTCAGGTAGTAAAACATCCTCTTTCATCATGGGATTTTTTTGATTCATATATTCCACCGAATCCATTAAAAAATAGAAATTGGGAAGAAGAAAAAAGGAGAATAGAAAAAGAAAAAAGGGAAGGTTTAATTTCAGGTGCAGGTATTGAGCATGGTTTCTTTTATTTACGACTTACATATTTAAGAGGATTTGAAAATTTGATGATTGATATTGGAATGAAAGAACCAAGATTAAAAAAACTTATAGAAATTTTAACTGAATACTGGAAAGTTGTTATAAAAAA
>Ga0197143_1000362_pt1 | contig 52381 bp, 45 predicted proteins | sample GBS70_MetaG_FD_148603 | JGI IMG/M metagenome (GOLD analysis project Ga0197143, IMG submission 148603) | Sediment microbial communities from Great Boiling Springs, Gerlach, Nevada, United States - GBS 70_MetaG | ecosystem: Environmental > Aquatic > Thermal springs > Hot (42-90C) > Sediment... | reverse complement strand
CCTTCTTGGAGATGTTGGATAAGCAGAGGGTGGAGCTGGACCTGCAGCGGCGCATCGCCTTAGTACACGACATCCAGCGGTACCTGGCGCAGAAGATGTACCTGGTGCCGAGCGTGGCCCCGTCTGGAGTGTCCGCCTATTGGGCTGACCTGGTGGGCTGGGGGGAGAGCGACGTCTGGTTCAGCAAAGGGGGCTATGCCTGGGCGGCGGAGGTGGGGATCCACCTTTGGCTTAAGAGCGCCTAGGGCAGGGAAGGGCCGGCTGGAGCTATGACCGCCTACGTCATCCGGCGGCTGCTGTTGATCTTCCCCACCCTCATAGGGGTGACTCTACTGGTGGCCGCCATCCTGCGCATGTTGCCGGGGGACGTGGTGGACATCATGGTCAGCGAGTCAGGAGGCGCCATCGACCCTCAGCAGCTGCGTCATCAGCTGGGCCTAGACCGCAGCTTCCCGGAGTTTTACTGGGACTGGCTCACAGGCATCTTACGGGGCGACTTCGGCGAGACGTTCCGTGGCGGACGCCCCATCATGGATGAGCTGCAAGACCGGTTCCCGGTGACGCTGGAGCTGGGGCTCTTTGCTCTGCTTATCAGCGTCTTGGTAGCCATACCCATCGGTGTGGTGGCGGCCATCAGGCAGGACACCATCCTGGACTACATCAGCCGCAGCTTTGCCATCGGCGCCCTGGCGCTGCCCACCTTCTGGATCGCCACCTTGGCGGTGGTGTTCGCCCCCCGCTTCTTTGGCAAGTCCTTCCCCCTGTTCTACACCCCCTTCTGGGAGAACCCCTGGGCCAACATCCAGCACGTATGGGCGCCGGCCCTCATCCTGGGACTGGCGGGGGCGGGTCCTCTGATGCGCCTCACCCGTAGCCAGATGCTGGAGGTCTTGCGCCAGGACTACATCCGCACTGCCTGGTCTAAGGGGTTACGGGAGCGGGTGGTGGTGGTGCGCCACGCCCTCAAGAACGCCATGATACCTGTCATCACCTTCCTGGGTCTGTCGGTCCCTGCCCTTGTGGGCGGCTCGGTGGTGATGGAGTCCATCTTCGTGTTACCGGGGATGGGGCAGTTCCTCATGCGCTCCCTCATGGAGCGGGAGTATCTGGCTGTCCTGGCCATAAACCTTTTGGTGGCTATGGTGGTGGTCTTCGCCAACCTGGCCATCGACCTCACTTATGCCTATTTGGATCCACGTGTGCGCTTTGGGGAGGAGCATTAGGCCATGGCCGTGGAGCAAGAGGCCTTGGGCTATCGCACCGTGGGGCATCGGGTGACCGCCCCTGTGGGGGTGGTGGTGCGGGCATTATGGCGATTTGCCGTGCGCAAACCTCTGGGGGCTTTTGGAGCGCTGGTGCTCTTAATGGTGGTAGTTATGGCTATATTCGCTCCATGGATCGCCCGTTATCCTTATGACGAGTTGCACCTTTCGGACATCCTCAAGGGCCCCAGCCTCAAATACTTCTTCGGGACAGACCAGAACGGGCGAGACATATTCAGTCGCATCGTGTATGGTGCCCAGGTGACGGCGATAGTAGGGCTGGGGTCGGTGGCTCTCAGTGCCATCATCGCTGGGACAGTGGGCATCGTTAGTGGCTACCTGGGGGGTCGGGTGGACACCATCTTGCAAAGGCTGGTGGACGTGTGGATGTCCTTCCCGGCCCTATATCTGCTGTTGACCTTTGCTGCCATCCTGGGGACAGCTGGCGGTGGCGTGCTGGGCATCGGCCGTGGGCCCGACTGGGGCCCCAATATAAAGGGGATGAGTCTCATCATTACCCTGGGCATCATACTGGCCGGCGGATCGTCGCGGGTGGTGCGTTCGGCTGTGCTGGCCATAAAGGCCCAACCATTCGTGGAAGCGGCACGGGTGACAGGCGCTGGCTCCTTGTATATTATGTTGAGGCACATCCTGCCCAACGTCCTGCCGGTCATCATCGTATTGGCCACCCTGCAGTTGGGCATCGCTGTGCTAGCGGAGGCCACGGTGAGCTTTCTGGGCTTCGGCATCCCTCCCCCCTTCCCCAGCTGGGGGCAGATGCTGGCTGGGCGGGCGCGCGAGTTAGGCCCCCATTACCCCTGGCTCGTCCTGGCACCTGGGGCGGCCATCTTCCTCACCGTATACGCCTTCAACATGCTGGGGGATGCCCTGCGCGATCTTCTGGACCCTCGTCTGCGGGGCATGCGCTGATGCCTGTGGGGTCTGCCCTGTGTTAGACTTGATATAGCCTACCTTATGGATCGGTGGACACCTGGCGAGCTGTTTCCTGAGCCATCGTCCAGTGACAACAGGAGATGGCCCCTCTGGCTGCCGGCCCTAGCCTTGGTGGCCGGTCTTGTGTTTCTTGCTGGCGCCCTGGGGTTCTGGCTGGGACAACGTGAGAAGCCCTCTCCTACACCACAGCAGACCCCCGCCACCACTGGCGACTTCGGCATTCTCCAGGAGGTGTTCCAGCTACTGAAGACATACTATGTAGATCCCGAGAAGGTGACCCCGGAACTTCTGCGCCAGGGGGCCATCGAAGGTATGTTGAGGGCCCTGGGCGACCCCCACACCACATACATCGATCCCCAGAGCCACTCCCTGGGCATCGACATCGTAAGTGGGACCTTCGAGGGCATCGGGGCCCGCGTCGACAAGGACCCCATCACCGGCAACATCGTCATCGCCACTACCTTCCGGGGGGCGCCGGCGGAGAGGGCGGGCCTGAGGCCTGGCGACGTCATCTTGGCTGTGGATGGCCAGTCCACCACCGGCTGGACGCTGACAGACGCCGTACGTCGTATAAGGGGGGCCAAGGGCACACCCGTGACCCTCACGGTCCAGCACCGGGACGGCACCATAGAGGACATCACCATCATCCGAGAGACCATCGTGGTGCCCACGGTAACCTGGGAGCCAGCCCAAGACGATGATGGGAAGCCGGTGCCCCAGGTGGCCGTCGTCCGTCTGGACCAGTTCACCCAGCACACGGTGCCCGACCTACGGGAGGCGCTGGGGCAGCTCAAAGCCCAGGGCTACAAGGCCATCATCCTCGACCTGCGTCACAATCCTGGCGGCTCCCTGGATGCCACCATCCGGGTGGCCGACATGTTCTTGGATAGCGGCGTCATTCTTCAGCAGGTAGAGAGGGGTGGTAAGAGGGAGAGGGTGGAGGCCCGCCGCGGTGGCGAAGGGGCAGACCTGCCCATGGTGGTGCTGGTGGGTCCTGGCTCGGCCAGCGGGGCCGAGGTGCTAGCCAGCGCCTTGCAGGACAACGGCCGTGCCATCCTCATCGGCGAGAGGACCTTCGGCAAGGCCACCGTCAACCAGCTCCACGAACTGTCCGATGGCGGCGCCCTCTACGTCACCGTGGGGCGGTGGCTAACCCCTAAAGGCATTCCCATCGAGGGCGTGGGGGTGGAGCCCGACATCCCAGTGGAGGGGATGACGGAAGCCCTGGCCAAAGGCCGCGACCTAGCCATGCCCATCGCCATCCAACACGTCCGCCAGCTCCTGGCGCGGCAATAGCCATGCCCGAAAAGGAAGAGAGAACCGTCACCTTCAACCGTAAGGCCCTGCACGACTATCACATTCTCAAGACCATTGAGGCAGGCATCGAGCTGAAGGGCACGGAGGTGAAGTCCATCCGCGATGGACGGGTGAACATCCGCGATGCCTATGTGCGCCCCGAGGGGGGAGAGATGTGGCTGGTGGGGGCCCACATCGCTCATTACCCTCCAGCGGGCCGCTTCCAGCACGACCCATATCGTAAGCGCCGCCTCCTCCTCCACCGCAGGCAGATAAGGGAGCTGGCCCAGGCCCTGCGGGGCCAAGGGATGACCATCGTGCCTCTCCGCATCTACTTCCGTGGCGGGAAGGCCAAGGTGGAGATCGCCCTGGCCCAGGGCAAACGGCAGTACGATAAGCGGGCGGCGTTGGCCCGCCGCGAGGCGGAGCGGCGCATGCGGGAGGCCCTTCGCCGCTTCGCCCGCTAATGGTATAATGCAAAGGCGCGGGGACGAGTGGGTTCGACAGGGAAGGTCGGGCCCGGACAGCAGGCCGAGGTCGCCGCAGGCCTCGTTAAACAGGCGGCAAAAAGTAACTGGCGAGCGCGAGCTTGCCCTTGCCGCCTAAGGTTTAGGCGGCACGTTGCCCCGGCCTCCCCCCTGGGGGTCGGGAGCGGCGCCAGAGACCAGGGGTGCAGCCCCCTGGCGCCACCGAGGGGGGCCTAAGAGGAGGTGGCTGGCCCGTCGGCACGCGGCCGACGGCGGTACGGCGGGCGAGATGAAAGCGTCGGCTATGCCTGTAGGCGGTCCGGGTGGGTCTTCGCCTGGACGAGGGGTTCGACTCCCCTCCGTCTCCACCATTTTTTATTTGCGCCGTGTCATAGCCCCCAGGACTAAAAAGGACAGCCCTGCTAGCCCATAGGCCCCGATGAACATCATGAGGGCGGCATCGTAGCCACCTGTGGCGTCGTAGAGCCAGCCAGTAAGGTAGGGGCCCACCACCTGCCCCAGGCTGGAGAAGAGCCCCGAAGCACCGAGGATGGCGCCAAAATGGGTCATGCCAAAGAAACGGGTCAAGAGGAGGGGCTCCAGCAGCGGCCCCGCACCCTGGGCGGAGGCCCACATGGGCACGAACACCACCAGCATGGGCACAGAGGTGGAGATAAGGGCCAAGGTCACCGCTACCATCTGCAACAACGTGGCCCCTAGCGCCAGCCTCAGTGGGGGAATACGGTCCCCTACCCACCCCATGGAGATGCGCAGGGTGGTATACAGCCCCGTGTTGGCGGACATGATGGCTGCTGCCCCCTCCGCCGAGATGCCTCGCCAGCGGAAGAAGGGGACAGCATGCACAAGGAAAGAAAGCATAGACATATACGACAGGAACATGGCTCCCACAATGCACCAGAACGCAGGCGTCCTCACCGCCTCGGCCAAGGTATAGTCCTTCTTGTCGGGGCTCTCGCCCCTGCTCCACACTGTGGCCACCTCCGGCTCCTCCACCCCCATGGACTGGGGGGACTCCTTGATGACCAGAAGGACCACAGGCAGAAAGTACGCCAGTTGCACGATGCCTGAAATGAAGAAAGCTTGCCGCCATCCCCACTGCTCTATAAGGAAGGTGATAAGGGGAGTGAAGATGAAGCCACCAATACCAAATCCTGCGTTGGCGATGCTCATGGCCAAGCCCCGTCGCCACCGGAACCAGCGGGAAACGAGGGTCTGAACGGGGAGATAGAACATCCACGCCCGAAACACGGCCCCTATCCCATATAACAGATAGAGGTGCCATAGGGTCTTCACCCCTGGCAGAAGGAAGAAAGTGGCCGAGTTGCCCAGGACGCCCACCAACATGGCCCCTCGCACCCCATGCCGATCCACCCACCAGCCCACAAGAGGCCCCATAAGGCCAGAGACGAGCCACACCACACTTACCGCCCCAGATACCTGAGAACGGGTCCAGCCGAACTCCTCCTCCAATGGCGCGAAGAAAAGCCCGAAGGCCCAGAAGGAGACACCGGAGGACACTGCCAAAGCGCCTGCCCCGGCGGCCACCACCCACCACCCGTAGTAGGTGGGCCAGGCCCAGCGCCAAGCGACCGCTCGTCTCATGACATGCGTAAATCATGCTACCATGGCCCTCACCCTCCACCAACCCTTGACAGGCCTCCGGTGGCATGATATATAGATGGACAAACCAAATATCGCGTCTCCCGGGTGCCCGCGAGGGCTTAATAGGGAAGTGGGGCTAGAAACCCCCGCGGCCGCGCCACTGTAGCAGGGAGCCCCGGCAAAGGCCACTGTCCCCCAGGGATGGGAAGGCGCCGAGGGCGTTGAACTGCGAGCCAGGAGACCTGCCCGGGAGAGGGGGATCCCCTCCTCGCGTCGGGGAGGGCACCCAGGGCGGGCTACCCTCGCCCTCTTTTGCCCTCTACTGGCAGCGCCGTAGTGCGAGAGGGGCGGGGAGTAGCCTGAATTTTGAGGCCAAGGCCTTTGTAGCTCCCCGCATCCTCCCCTGCGACGCGCGCTGTCTACGCCTCTGGCCTTTGGGGCGCCGCAGGGCCCCCCTCATCCCTACCTTGGGGGACGCGAGAGGGGAGGTGTTATGCCATGCGATGGCCCCTTAAGCGCTCCTTAGTTCCCCCAGCTATAGCTATACTCGTGTTGGCCCTTCTCTCCGCAGCTTGTGAAGAGGAGGCGCGACCCACCCTTTCGCCCACGGCCACCATTGCCCCCAGCCCTGTGGGCACATTCCCCGTCACCATCACCGATAGCCTGGGGCGGCAGGTGAACATCCCCGCGCCTCCCCAACGCATCGTCTCCCTATCGCCCAGGGACACGGAGATCCTGTTCGCATTGGGGCTGGGGCCACAGGTGGTGGCGGTGGACAACCTTTCTGACTACCCGCCGGAGGTGGAGGGCAAGCCCAGAGTGGGCAGTGCCTTCACCGGGCTCGACGCGGAAGCCATAGCCGCGCAGCGACCGGACCTCATCATCTCGCCCCCCACCCGCGTCGTCCCCTCATCGTTGGAGCCTCTGGGCCTTCCCATCCTAGTGCTGGAGGAACCTCGCGACATTGAGGGCACATACGAGCTCATACGCACCATCGGTAGGGCGACAGGCCGCATTGGCGAGGCAGAGGAGGTGGTGGCCCGTATGCGAAGTGGATTTGAGGAGATCAGGCGTAAGGTCATGGAGGCCCGCCGGCCACGGCCCAAGGTCTTCTTCGAGATCGATGGAACGGACCCGGGCCGCCCATGGACAGCTGGCCCCGGCTCCTTCATCGACAGCCTCATCGCCCTGGCAGGGGGCGAGAACATAGCTGCCACAGGCCCTAGCGCCTATTTCCAGATGAGCACGGAGGAGATAATCCGCCAAGCCCCTGAGATCATCATCTTGGGCGATGCTGAATTCGTCAGCACCAATGAGGTGGCGATGAGGCCAGGCTGGAAGGATATCCCTGCTGTGCAGAGAGGCGCCATCTACCCCATCGATGCCGACCTGGTCTCCCGCGCTGGGCCCCGGTTGGTGGAAGGGGCGCGGGCCATCGCCGCCATCCTGCACCCCCAGTTGTTCCAGGAGCGGTAGCGGTGCGAGGCCGCTTCGCCCTTCTGACGCTCTCGATAGCCCTCATCGCCGCCCTAGCAGTAGGGACGGCGCTGGGCAGCGCAGGCATTGGCCCCCGTGGGGTGTTGGCAGTATTGATAGATCGCCTTACCCCCCTGCCTCCACCTTGGCATGTGGAGCGGTGGCAAGAGACGGTGGTTATGGACCTACGGCTGCCGCGGGTGGTGGGAGGTGCCCTGGTAGGGGCGGCCTTGGCGTTGGCTGGGGCCCTCTTCCAATCGCTTCTGCGCAACCCTTTGGCCGACCCTTATGTCATAGGGACATCGGCGGGGGCGGCCCTCGGGGCCACCATCTCCCTTATCTTTCCGCTGCGCCTCTCCCTGTGGGGATTTGGCGCCATCTCGATGGCTGCCTTCGCTGGGGCGTTGTTAGCGGTGCTGCTGGTCTATAACCTGGCGCGGATGGCGGGAGAGGCTTCGGTGGTAGCCCTATTGCTGGCGGGGCTGGCTGTCAGCTCCATCTTGGCAGCGGCCATGGTCCTCCTGCTGGTGACGGTGGGCGAGCTGCAGGTGCGCCTCCCCCAACTCTTTACCTTCCTGATGGGTGGGATCACCGTCAACAGATGGGCGCAGCTGGCCCTGGTGGCCGGGCTGCTGGGCCTAGGGCTTATTGCTGCCCTCGCCCTCTCGCCCTACTTGAATGCCTTCGCTCTGGGGGAGGAGGGAGCCGCGGCCCTGGGGGTGGAAGTGGAGAGGACCAAGGCCACCATCCTGGCCCTGGGTTCGCTGCTAACAGCAGCAGCGGTGACGGTGGGGGGCCTTATCGGGTTTGTGGGCCTTATGGTGCCTCACGCCGTACGACTGGTTCTGGGGGCGGATGCCCGCCTGCTCCTGCCCAGCGCCGCCTTGGCAGGAGCTTCCTTTCTGGTGCTGGCCGATCTTGGGGCGCGCACCCTTTTGGCTCCGGGGGAGATACCAGTGGGGGTCATCACTGGGCTGGTGGGAGGGCCCTTCTTCCTCTACCTGCTGCGGCGGTACCAGAGGGGGTATGCCCTGTGAGGGCCGTCTTGGAGCTGGAGCACGTATCGTTTGGTTACCGCAGGGGGCGATGTGTCCTCCAAAACGTCTCTTTACAGGTGGCATCAGGGGAGGTGTTGGCCCTGGTGGGGCCCAACGGGGTGGGGAAGACCACCCTGCTACGCCTCATGGCCGGCCTGCGCCGGCCATGGGAAGGGCAACTCCTGCTAATGGGCCGGGACATGGCCCTTATGTCGCGGCGGGAAGTGGCCCGCATGGTGGCCGTGGTTCCCCAGGAAGTACACATGCCCTTCCCCTTCACCGTGCGCCAGGTGGTAGAGCTGGGGCGCATACCTTATGTCAAGCCATTCGCCTTGGGGGGAGGTTATAGAGACAGGACGGCTGTGGAGCGAGCCTTGGCTCTGTTGGGCCTCGAGGAGCTGGCCCATCGTCCCTTTGTGGAGCTGAGCGGGGGGGAGAGGCGTCGGGTCATCATCGCCATGGCCCTGGCCCAGGAGCCGCAATTGCTCCTCCTGGACGAGCCCACGGCCCACCTGGACATTGGCCATCAGGTAGAGGTCATGGGGCTCCTATTACGGCTTGCTCACCAGGGCCTTGCCGTGGTGGCTGCCCTTCACGATTTAAACCTGGCCTTCCAGTTTGCCCACCGCGTAGCTCTCCTTCACCGCGGTCGCCTTCTGGGCCAGGGGCCTCCAGGGGAGGTGCTGCGCCCCCACCTCATCTCGGAGGTCTACGGCGTTCCTCTTCGCCTACTGCGCCAGGACGGGCATCAAGTCCTGGTTTGGGATGCCCCTTACGACGTCCCCAGACAATAGAGGTAGGGTGTGATTTAGGCTAGACGCCTGAATGCCGTTAGGCTATCCTCTTAAGGGGAGTTAGCCATGGATGCTGAATCTCGTTCAGGCAGCAAGGTCTCGTCCACCATAGAAGACTATCTACAGGCCATTTATAGCATGGAGATGGAAGGGGAGATGGTCATCTCTGCTCGCCTGGCGCGGCGGATGCGCGTCTCGGCCCCCACGGCTTGGGCCACCGTCCAGCGCATGGCCCGCGACGGGCTGGTGAGCCTCAATGAGAAGAGGGCCATAACCCTGACTGATAAGGGGAGGGCGCTAGCCGAGGAGATCGTCCGTCGGCATAGGTTGGCGGAGCGTTTCCTCATGGACATCCTGGGGTTTGGGTGGGCCGAATGCCATGAGGAGGCCCATCGCTTTGAGCACGCCTTATCGCCAAGGCTAGAGGAGCGCATCATCGCCCTTTTGGGCAACCCCACCCACTGCCCCCATGGCAACCCCATCCCCGGAAGCGGCGGTACCCTGGACCCTCATCTCATCCCCCTAGCCTCCCTCCAGGTGGGACAAGAGGCGGTGGTGGGCTTCATATCTGAGGAGCTGGAGGAGGACATGGAGTTGTTGTGCTACCTGGAGCGGGGGCGCATCATGCCGGGCCGCCGCGTAAGGGTGCGGGAGCTGGTAAAGGCCAGCGACCTCCTGGTGGTGGAGAGCGATGGCCAGGCCGTACCCCTGGGCTTGAAGGTGGCCCAGAGGATAAAGGTGCGCCCCGTCCAGCCAGGTAGTTGACGGGGGGGAAGGGGGGTGCTAAACTCTCCTTTTGTCGAGACAACCGAGAGGGTCGATGCCTTGCCGGCTGTGAGGCTCGGCCCTTTCTGTGTGTAAAATCGGCGTGGGCCTATGCGCCAGTTCTGGTTCCGATGGGGCTTCATGCCTGGCTTCGGGATTTATGCCCGCACCTTCTGGCGCATGCCTCGCCTCCAGGAGTACATAGAGGCCCTGGAGGAGTATAGGCGGGAGCTGCAGGAGGAGCTGCGGGCAGTGGATGAGGAGCTGGCCCTGTTGCGCCGCGTCCAGGAGGGGGAGAGAAAGAGCGAGTAGGAGCTTTGGAAGGCACCGATGCTCACCACGGTCGTTGGGCACTACCCTAAGATCCCCAACCGGCCACGGCCGGCTCGCCTGCGTCTGGCCATCGCCCGCTATGAGCGGGGTGAGATAAGCGCCCAGGAGCTGGCCAGGGTGCAGGATGAGGTGACTATCGAGGTGATCCAGGAGCAGGTGGAGGCGGGGGTCGATGTCATTACCGATGGCCAGATCCGCTGGGAGGACGACCAGACCTACATTGCCCGACGCCTCACGGGCTTCGCCATTGACGGCCTTGTACGCTATCTGGACACCAACACCTATTTCCGGCAGCCGGTGGTGGTGGGGGAGGTGCGCTGGCAGGGCCCCATCCTGGTGGACGATTATCGCTTCGCCGTCCAGCACAGCTCGCGACCAGTCAAGGCGGTCATCACTGGCCCATACACCTTGGCCCTCCTCTCCAAGGACCAGCACTACGGCCACCGGGCCCGGCTAGTGACGGCCCTGGCCCAGGCCCTGGCCCAGGAGGCCAAGGCCCTGGAAGAGGCTGGAGCCCCCATCATCCAGCTCAGCGAGCCTATGATCCTGTGGCATCCTGAGGACTGGGATCTCTTTGCCCAGGCCGTGGCCACGGTGGTGGAGGGGCTAAAGTGCGAGACGGCCCTCTACACCTGGTTCGGCAGCGTGGAGGCCCTCTACCCCAGGCTTCTGACCTTGCCCGTGACTACCATCGGCATCGACCTAATCAGCAAGCCCATCAACTGGCAGGTCATCGGCCAATACCCCTTCCCTGCGGACAAGAAACTTGCCGCGGGCATCGTGGACGGGCGCAACACGAGGATGGAGACAGTGGAGGAGCTAGTGGCGGCCATCAGGCATTTGGCGCGCATCTGCCCGCCGCAGCGTCTATACCTCAACCCCAGCTGTGGCCTAGAATACCTGCCGCGGGAGGTGGCCCAGGCCAAGCTGCGGCGGCTGGTGGAGGGTGCCAAGGCCGCCCAACAGGCCCTGGAGGTAGGATGAGATGGCCCTGACCACCTCCGCCGTCGGCTCCTACCCCAAGCCAGATTACCTGGTGCAGGCCCGCAACGCCTACTCCCGGGGGAAGATGACCCGCCAAGAGCTGTGGGAGCTGGAGAAGAAGGCCACCGCCCTCTGGATCCGCCTCCAAGAAGAGGTAGGGCTAGATGTGCTAGTGCACGGGGAGATGGAGCGCGGGGACATGGTGGCCTACTTCGCCGAACTCATGCCCCAGAGCATGAAGATAGGGGGGTTGGTGCGCTCCTATGGCAACCGCTATTACCACAAGCCCATCATCGTGGACAAGCTGCGCTGGCCAGGCCCCATGACGGTGGAGATGTGGCAGTATGCCCAATCCCTCACCAGCCGCCCCGTCAAGGGCATGCTCACGGGCCCCTACACTATGGTGGAATGGTCCTTCGATGAATACTATCCCTCGCGACGGGAGGCGGTCATGGACATGGCCCGCGTCCTGCGGGAGGAGGTGAAGGCCCTGGTGGAGGCCGGGTGTCGATACATCCAGATCGACGAGCCGGCCATCCACACCCGCCCAGAGGAGGACTTCGACCTGGCGGTAGAGGCCTTTCAACTAGTGGTGAAGGACATAGATGCCATATTCCACACCCACATCTGCTACGGTGAGGTGGAGAAGATCTATCCCCATATGCTGCGCCTGCCGGTGCGCCAGATCCACCTGGCCCTCAAAAACACAAACTTCGAATACCTGAAGCTGCTGCAGCAGCACCCTTGGGATCCCGAAAAAGAGCTAGGGGCGGGAGTGGTGGACGTGCACGTGCGGCGCGTGGAAGAGCCGGAGGAGGTGGCGCAGGGCATCCGCCAGGTCCTGAAGTATGTGCCCCCGGAGCGGGTCTGGGTCCTGCCCGACTGCGGGCTCAAGACCCGCACCATAGAAGAGGCTCAAGCGAAGCTTAAAGCCATGGTGGACGGAGTCCGCCTGGTGAAACGGGAGTTGGGACTATTGTAAGGGAGCCATGGAGACGGTCGCTTCGGTGGCCCATCGCCAGTTGGCGGACACGGGGCAGGTGCTGGGAAGGCACGTCCTGTGCGAGTTCTGGGAGTGCAACCAGGACGTCCTCAACTCCCGGCGCGTACTGGTCACCGCGTTGCGGCGGGCGGTCAAGGCCGCCGGTGGCACCCTCCTGGGCATCAAGTCCCACGCCTTCAAGCCCCACGGGGTGTCTGCTGTGGCCCTGTTGGGCGAGTCCCACATGTCCATCCATACGTGGCCTGAGCTAGGATATGCCGCCGTAGACGTCTTCACCTGTGGCGCCAGCATGGACCCACACCGGGCGGTAGAGCTGCTTAGCCGTGTCCTGCGGGCCGCCAAGGCTGTGATCAGGGAGGTGCCACGTGGCCCTGGGGTGGGGCAAGATGGGTGAGCTACCCCAGGAGCCCTTCTGGTACACCGAACCCCTGCCCCCTTACTGGGACGAGAACCTCAGGACGCAGATGCGCGTCCTGCGGGTCCTTCATCAGGAGAGGAGCCAGTACCAGCAGATCCAGGTCTTCGACCTGGGCAGCTTCGGCAAGGCCCTCCTCTTAGATGGCATCATCCAGGCGGCGGAGGCCGACGAGTTCATCTATCACGAGATGGTGGCCTTACTGCCATGCCTGCTCCATCGCCGTCCCCGCCAGGCCCTCATCGTGGGAGGGGGCGATGGCGGTGCCCTCTATCAGACCCTGCGCCCTCCCACCATGCATAAGGTGGTGATGGTGGAGCTGGACGAGAGGGTCATCCAGGTGTGCCGAGAGCTGCTACCCTCTATCTCCAAGGGGGCCTTCGAAGACCCCAGGGCCCAGATCATCATCGGCGATGGCATGGAGTGGGTTAAGCGCTTCCGTCGCCAGTTCGATGTAGCCATCGTGGACCTGACGGACCCCACCTACGATGGGCCAGCCAACCCTCTCTATAGCACCCCCTTCTTCGCCGACGTGGCAGCGGCCTTGCGCCCTGGTGGCATCCTGAGCGTCCAGAGCGGCTCCCTCACCTTCCAACCAGATTGGGTGCGCCACCTCATTGGGCAGCTGCGCCCTGTATTCCCGCACATCCGCCTTCACACGGCGGTGGTGCCGGCCTTTCAGGCAGGGCTTTTCGCCTTTCTTATCGCCTCCCAGAGGCCCCTTCCCCTGCCGACTCGGCGGGCATTTGAGGCCCGGGTGGCCCGCCTGGCCGAGCCTCCACGCTACCTCAGTTACGAGGTGCTGAGGGCATCGGCAGCCATCCCTCCATACTTGGCGCAGATGCTAGGCCTCCAATAGGCCTTGCCTTCGACCCTAGTCCGTGCTTAAATTGGGGTAGACTGTCTGAGCCCGCCCTAGGACGAAGGGCAGATGCCTAGCGACTTAGAGACTATCTTTCACCCGCGCTCAGTAGCTGTCGTCGGCATATCTCCGCCGGAGCGCGTCGAGAGAGGTTTCGGGACGGCCGCCATTGGCTTCCTGCTGGGGCTTCTGGAGATGGGGTTCCCCACCATCTACCCCGTCAACCCCAAGTATGAGGAGGTGGCGGGGCTCCGCTGCTACCCCAGCCTGCTGGACATCGAGGGCCCTGTGGACCATGTTATCTCCAGCGTGCCAGCGCATGTGGTGCCTCAGCTGGTGGAGCACTGCATCGCTAAGGGGGTGCGCTCCATTCACTTTTTCACCGCCGGTTTTCGAGAGACGGGAGAGGAGGATAGGGCAGCCTTAGAGGAGGCAGTGGTGCGACGAGCCAAGGAGGCGGGGATTCGCATCTTTGGCCCTAACTGCATGGGTCTGTACGTACCCAAGGCCAGGCTCTCTTTCTCCCCCCACTTCCCCAAGGAGCCGGGGCCAGTGGCCTTCATCTCCCAGAGCGGTGGCCACGCCATGGACATGGTGATAAGTGGCGCAGTGCGGGGCCTTCGCTTCTCCAAGGTGGTGAGCTATGGCAACGCCTCCGACGTGGACGAGTCGGAGCTGCTGGAGTACTTGGCCACCGACGTAGACTCAGAGATAGTGTGCGCCTACATCGAGGGGGTCAAGGACGGAAGGCGCTTCTTCTCGGCCCTCAAGAAGGTGGGGGCAGCCAAGCCCACCATCGTCCTCAAGGGAGGGAGGACGGGGGCTGGTAGCCGGGCCACCCTCTCCCACACCGCCAGCCTGGCGGGGTCCTTGGCCGTCTTCGATGCTGCCCTCAAACAGGCAGGGGCCATCAGGGTCAACACCGTGGAGGAGCTTGTGGACGTAGCCATTGCCTTTCGCTTCATGAAGGTGCCTGAGGGGCCGCGGGTGGCGGTGGTAGGGCCGGGAGGAGGCATGAGCGTCATGGCCGCCGATGAGCTAGCTGAGGCTAGTCTCGAGCTCCCTGAGCTACCCCCTCACACGCAAGAGGAGCTGCGCCGGTTCACCCCCGTGGCTGGCACCAGCGTCCGCAACCCCGTAGATACGGTAACCATCTGGGATACCAAGGCGTTAGAGGATACCATGCGCATCGTAGGGTCAGCGGAAAACGTGGACTCGGTGCTGTTGCATATGGGGTTTGCGTTCACGCCCCCGCCCCAGGCCCAGCAGCCATTGGAGCCCCCTGTGCCCCCAGATGCCTGGGCGGAAGCCATCGCTAGGGCCCGCCAGGAGTGTGGCAAGCCCATGGCTGTTGTCATCCGCTGGCGGTATGCGCCGGAAATCTTGCAGATGGCTCTGGCCCTGACAGAGGAGTGCTGGCAGCGGGGCATAGCGGTCTATTTCAGCCTGTCTAGCGCTGTGCAGGCCATGGCCAAGGTGGTGGCCTGGCGCCGCATGCGGGAGGAGTGGTGAGGACGTCCGTTCGTCTTGTGCATACCTCAGACCTACACCTGGGGGCCATGGGAGTACGGTCAGGGGAAGGGTTAGCCCCCCTGGAGGCGGTGATGGAGGCGGTGACCAAGATCAGTGCCGACCTGCTCCTTCTCTGCGGCGACATCTTCGACAGCAACAGAGTGGCTGACCAAGTCATCCGCGGGGCCCTTGAGCTCCTGGGCCAGATAGGGGTACCATCCATCATCCTCCCAGGCAACCACGACTGCCACGGCCAGGGCTCGGTGTACTTGCGGGCACAGGCCATGGGCCTGCCCCCACAGGTGCACATCCTGAGCCCGGAGCGTCAGCAGGTGGTGCTCCCCGAGTTGGACGTGTCCATCTGGGGCCGGCCCCACGTTGACTATCGGGACCTGCGCCCCTTGCATCATCCGCCGTCTGGCAGCGGGCAGAGGTGGCACATCGCCCTCGCCCACGGGCACCTGGTGCGGCAGTCGTGGGATCTGGAGCGCAGCTATCTCATCTTTCCGCAGGAGATAGCCGAGAGCGGGGCCCACTATGTGGCCCTGGGCCATTGGGAGCTCCCTTACGACGCCTCGGCCGGCACCGTGGTAGCCGCTTACTCGGGATCGCCCCAGATGGCCCGCCAGGTATTGGTGGTGGAGCTGGACCATAAGGTGCGAGTGAGGCCCCATCCGTTGGGACGGGCCTAGCGGCGGCCGAACTGGCGGGCCAGGGCCTCAGCACTTATCTGGACCATGGTGGGACGACCGTGGGGGCACGTGTGGGGGACCTCCGCCTCCTCCAGGCGACGAATAAGCTCCCGCATCTCGTCCATGGAGAGGGCCTGCCCCGCTCGCACGGCGGCATGACAGGCGATGGCGGCGGCTACCTTATCGGGGGCACTGCCTCCTCTCTCCATACGGTTCAGCAGGGAGCGCAGGGCGCTGTCCAGGTCACCGCCTAGCAAGGCTTGGGGCACCGCCCGCACCAGATAGCACCTATCGCCCAAGTGCTCTACCTCCAGGCCATGGGAGGCCAGCTCCTCACCCCAGCGCCGCAGGACGGCTTCCTCAGCGGTGGAAAGCTCCACCGTGAGGGGCTGCAGGAGAGGCTGGGAGGCCGTCTTCCTGCTGGCCCGCCTTGCCACCAGCTCCTCATATAAGACGCGCTCGTGGGCAGCATGCTGGTCGATGAGGTACATGCCATCGGGTCCCTCAGCCACGATGTAAAGGCTGGCCACCTGCCCCACCACCCTTAAGACGGGGAGGGCCCGGGTCAGGGGTTGCTGCCGACCCAGCGCGGCCACAGAGGTTCTCGACTGAGACCCTCCTCCTCTCTCGGGTTGGGGCATAGGGATGGACGGCGCGGGAGCCTGGGAGAGGAGGGCGGCCCGCACAGCCCTCACCAAGGCCGAGGCCACCTTGCCCTCATCGCGGAAGCGAACCTGGGCCTTAGTGGGGTGAACGTTGACATCCACCTCCTGCGGCGCCATCCAGAGGTGGACGACGGCGATAGGGTATCGGCCATTGGGCAGGAGGCCGTGATAGGCCTCCTCCAGGACGTAAGGAAGACGACGATCGTGCACCCAACGGCCGTTCACGAAGAAGCTCACATGCGTCCTATTCCCTCGGTGCAAGGATGGAGGCGAAACCAGCCCCTCCACTCTTATGCCCTGATATTCACCCCCCACCTCTAGCAGGGCAGCAGCCACCTCAGGGCCATAGATGGCAGTCACCGCGTCCCTCAGGCTGCCGGAGCCTGTACTCCGCAGCTGGAGGCGCCCGTCCACCGTCAGGGAAAAGGATACGTGCGGGTAAGCCAGGGCATAGTGGGCTACCACCTGGGCCGCCGCCTGGGCCTCTGCAGGAGGCGAACGTAGGAACTTACGTCGCGCCGGTTGGCTCTGAAAGAGGCGGTGCACCGTCACCTCGGTCCCAGGGCTCATGCCCCGCCAACCCCTGCCCACTATAATCCCCTCACGAGCCCGCACCCATGCCCCCTGTGTCGCGTGAGGGGGGCGGCTGGCCAAGACCAGCTCCGACACAGCGGCGATAGCTGCTAAGGCCTCCCCCCGGAACCCTAGGGTGGCGATATGCTCTAGATCAGCCAATGTGCGCACCTTGCTGGTGGCGTGGCGGGCAAGGGCCAGCTCCAGGTCCTCTGGCTCTATGCCGCAGCCGTCGTCCACCACCCGGATCATATGCAAGCCACCACCCACCACCTCCACGCTCACCTTGGAAGCCCCGGCATCCAGGGCGTTCTCCACCAGCTCCTTCACCACCGAGGCTGGGCGCTCCACTACCTCCCCGGCCGCTATATGAGCCACCACCTCGGGGGGAAGAGGCGATATCCTCACGCCCCACCTCCAGTGATGGCACGGCGAGCCCTCTCCCGCAGCTCGTAGAGTTTGGTGAGGGCCTGCAGAGGGGTCATGGCGTCTAGTTCCAGGGAGGCCAGCTCGTGGGCCACCTCCGTGCCCGGGGCCATAAGGGGAAGCTGCAGGCCTTGCGGGGGTCGCCGCGGCCGCCGGTCGCGGGCTGTCTCCAGCTCCTCGAGGAGCTGCTGAGCCCTGGCCACCACGGCCCGCGGCAGGCCAGCCAGCTGGGCCACCTGCACCCCATAGGAGCGGTCGGCCCCGCCGGGCACGATACGGTAGAGGAACACGATGTGTCCGTCCTCTTCGGTCACCATCACGTTGTAGTTGCGCACCCGCGGCAGGAAGGACGCCAGCTCCGTCAGCTCGTGGTAATGGGTGGCGAAGAGGGTCTTGGCCGCCACCTGTGGCTCATTGTGCAGGAACTCCACCACCGCCCTGGCGATGGCCAGCCCATCGAAAGTGGAGGTGCCACGCCCGATCTCGTCGAACAGGAGGAGGGACTTGGGGGTGGCGTTATGGAGGATGGCCGCCGTCTCCACCATCTCCACCATGAAGGTGGAGCGCCCAGCAGCGATGTCGTCCATGGCCCCGATGCGGGTGAAGATGCGGTCCACCACGCCGATGTGAGCCTCGCGGGCGGGGACGAAGCTACCCACCTGGGCCATGAGAACGATGAGGGCCACCTGCCGGAGGTAGGTGGACTTGCCCGCCATGTTGGGCCCCGTGAGGACGACGATCTGCGCCTCATCATTTGATAGATCGGTGTCATTGGGGACGAAGCGACCTTCCCCCAAGACGCGCTCTACTACTGGATGTCTGCCATCCTTGATATAGATGCGGTTATCCTGGTCCACGTGCGGGCGGACATAGCCATAACGGGCGGCAGCCTCCGCCAGAGCGCAGTAGACGTCCACCTCTGCCACCGCAGCCATCGTCTCAAGGATCTGGGAGGCCTCCGCGGCCACCTGAGCGCACACCTGCCCGAAGATCTCCCTCTCCAATTCCTGTTGGCGCTCCTTGGCCTGCAGGATCTTGTACTCCAGCTCCTTAAGCTCTGGGGTGACGAACCGCTCCGCCCCCACAAGGGTCTGCCGGCGCTCATACCGGGGAGGGACCAGGTGGAGGTTGGCCTTGGAGACCTCCAGATAGTAGCCGAAGACCCGATGGTAGCCCAGCTTCAGGGTGCGGATACCCGTCTCCTCCCTTTCCCGCTGCTCCAGTTGGACCAATAGCTGGCGGGCATCCCGCGCCAGGGCCCGCACCTCGTCCAGCTCCTGGGAGAAGCCGGGGCGGATGACCTCTCCCTCCTCGAAATGGGGCGGAGGGTCGTCTACCAGGGCCTGGGCCAGGAGATGGGCTACCTGATGGCAGGGACGCAGGCGGGCGATGAAGTCTTCCAACAAGGGGCGCAGGCCGGAGGGGAGACGCTCCAGGTCACAGTCCAGGGCTTCCCGCAGATCGGGGATGGCCTCCAGGGCGCGAGCCAAGGCCACCAGGTCCCGTGGGGTGGCGCGGCCGGCCGCCACCCGCCCTAATATGCGCTCCACATCCGGAAAGCGGTCCAAGGCCCGGGCTACGCGGCCCCGCCGCACGGCAGAGCTGTAAAATAGCTCCACGCCGTCCTGGCGGTGCCGGATGGCCTCCACGTCCAGTAGGGGCTGGCCCAGCCACCGCCGTAGCAGCCTGGCCCCCATGGGCGTGCGCGTAAAGTCCAACACTGAGATAAGGGATGGCCCTCCCTCGCCGCTCAGGGGCCGGAAAACCTCCAGGTTGCGGCGGGTGGTGGAGTCTAAAAGCATGAACGATGACGGGTTATACATGCGCAAGCGCCCTAGGTTGCGGAGGGCAGCGGGGGCGTTCTCTTCCACATATTGCAGGAGGGCAGCGGCGGCCAGGGCTGCCAGCTCCTTCCCCGCCAGGCCCAAAGCGTCCAGACCTGGGGCCTGGAAGTGCTGGAGGAGCCGCTCGATGGCCTCTTCCTGCCCAATCGCCTTGGGCAGGGTAGTGATGGAGCATGGGGCCTCCCCCTGCCATCCTTCGGGGGCCAGCAGCTCTGCAGGCCGTAGCCGCTCTAGCTCCCCCGTAAGCAGGGAAAGGGGCAACTGAGTGCAGGCGAACTCCCCGGTGGAGATGTCGGCATAGGCCAAGCCTGACTCCTCCCCCGCCTGGACGACGGCAGCCAGGTAATTGTTGGCCCGCCCGTCCAACATGGCCTCCTCCACCACCGTACCAGGGGTGATGACCCGCACCACGTCCCGGGCCAAGAGCCGCTTGCCTTTGCCGGGGGCCTCCGTCTGCTCGCAGATGGCCACCTTATAGCCTCTAGCGATAAGGCGGGCCACGTACCCCTCCGCAGCGTGATGGGGTATGCCAGCCATGGGCACCCTCTTGCCCTTGCCCACGGGGCGACTGGTGAGGGCAATGCCCAGCTCCCTGGCCACCACCTGAGCGTCGTCATCGAACGCTTCGTAGAAGTCGCCGAGGCGGAAGAGGAGGATAGCGTGAGGATAGCGGCGCTTCACCGCCAGATACTGGCGGCGCATGGGCGTGTCCACGGGTGGGACGTCCATGGCTTCTGGCGCCAATTATATCCAAGCGGCCAGGTCGGGTGGCCACTTGGCATTTATCGGGTCACAGGTCCCGTCGCGGCGGCTTGTTCCCTGTTACAGGGCCTCGGTGCTTTAGGTCGATCCTTAAGGATACGCCATGAGGATCTCCTGGCGCTCCCTTCTTTTGCTGGCCCTCATCGTCGCTCTCGTATTAGGTAAGGGGGAGGCCCCAAGCGGCCCTGCCCACGGGGCCCAGGGAGGCCACACGATGGGCCCCCAGGGCAGGGCCACGGAGCCCGCCGGGTATCTCGCCTTCCTCCAGGGAGACCTCCCCTTGCTACCTGACTTCATCCTCACCGAGGCCTTACAGCCACAGCAGGTAAACTCCGTCATGCCTCTCTCGCGTGGTGGAGAGGGGGTCAAAGTGGGCATCATCGACTCCTTCGCAGGCTTCCACCGTCTCCTGGGCACGGAGCTGCCCCCACCTGAGAGGGTCGTCTACCGCTCCTTCACGCCCTCCCCTGGCGCCACAGCCCACGGCACGGCGGTGGCCGAGATCATCCACGACCTGGCCCCCATGGCCACCCTCTATCTGGCGGAGGCCACCACTGTGGCGGAGGTAGCCCAGGCCGTGGACTGGCTCATCTCCCAGGGAGTGGACATCATCAACATGTCCCTCAACGCCCCATTTGCACCGCCCAGCGATGGGCGGGGTTTGGACGCCATCACGGTAGAGAAGGCCGCCGCCCATGGCATCCTGTGGGTCAACTCTGCTGGCAATTACGGCAATAAGCATTGGCATGGGCCATGGCATGACCCCGATGGTGACCTGGTCTTGGACTTCCGTGACGGCCTCGAGGCCAACGTCATGAAGGTACCCCAAGAGGCGTCCTTCATGGTGGTGCTGCGATGGGAAAACCCCTGGCCCGGGGCCTGCGACGACTATGACCTGACGGTCCACTGGGTGGACCCCACCTATGGGACACAGGTGCGCACCTCAGAGGCTTCCCAGGACTGCACCTCCTCGTCCCAGCCCCTGGAGATGGTGAGCGGCAGGGCTACTACGGCCGATGGCCGCCTGCTCATCTCGGTACGCCGCCGCCCGTGGGCTCGGCCAGTGACCTTGGAGCTATTCGTGATGGGGGGTGTCCTGGAGGAGACCACCCCTCAGGCCAGCGTGGCGCCACCCGCCGATAGCGCCAGGGCAGTGGCCGTGGGCGCCGCCCCCTATTATGACCTGGCCCATATCCATCCCTACAGCGCGCGGGGCCCGGGAGCCAAAGGGGTGCTGAAGCCCGACTTCGTGGGCCCAGATATGGTCTCCACCGCCACCTTCGGCCCTTATGGCTTCGCTGGGACCTCGGCCGCCTCCGCCCACATCGCTGGCCTGGCAGCAGTCATCAAGGGCGCGCGGCCCCAATGGGGCCCCCAGGAGATAAGGGAGGCCCTTAAGGCCTGGGCATGGGACGTGGCCCCCCCGGGCCCCGACATCAACTTCGGCTATGGGTCCATCGCCCCAACTGAGGTGGCCCGTAGGGTCCTGGGCCCACCCCTGCCCCCTGCCCCCGCCAGCGTGGAGCCCCACGATGACCAACTAGTGCAGGTGAGCTGGCAGCCCCAGCCAGAGGCCACCCACTACCTCTTCTGCCTGGATCTCCGGGCCGACTTCAGTAGCCCTTATGCCTCCTGCCGAAAGGTCGACCTTGGCACTACCGCTCTCCTGGTGGAAGTGCCCAAGGTGGACCAGGTGCCCTATTACTTCCGCGTCCGGGCCTGCAAGGAGGACGTATGCTCCGATGCCGCGTCCGCCGGGGGGGTTGTGCGCCGCACTCAGGGAGGAGCCTTAGGCTGGGACTATTACTTCACGGCCTATGAGAGGGATGGGATGACGGTGGCTGCAGTACGCAGCCTGCGCCCCTTGCCCAGTACCATCCGCCTTTACCGCGGGCTGGTGGGAGCCTATCCGTGGTTCTCCTTGGAGGTGGAATGCCCACAGGTGCCGCCGGGAGGCGTCTGCCGCGGCATCTGGCCGGCCAGCTCCATAGCCAGCGCTGTGCAATCGCTAGCGCCCTGGTGGGATCTGAGCTCTGCCCTTATCGTGGGGCCCTAGAAGGCGTCCACCACCTGGACGGCGGCAGGCGCCACCTCCCGACAGGCGTTGCACTTGATGCACAGGGCCTGCTCGATGCGGTAGCGCCCGTCTTCGCGCACCACGGCCCCCGTGGGGCACACCTGGGCAGCCTCTGCTAGCTCAGGGGCCTGCTCTACTATCTCATAGCGCACCAGGCCCTTGCACACGCGGGCCGGGCAGCGCCGTCCCAAAAGGTGAGCATCCAGCTCTTCGCGAAAGAGCCCCAAGAGGGACATGATGACGGTGGGAGCAGCCTGGCCATGGGCGCAGTTAGAGTAACGCATGGTGGAGGCCAGGAGCTGCATCAGCTCCACGTCCTGGGGGCGTCCTCCGCCTTGGGCGATACGGCGCAGGATCTCCAGTAGACGGCGGGTGCCGGCAAAGCAGGTGGTGCAGCGGCCGCAGGACTCGTCCTCGGCGAACCACTCGAAGTATATGGCCAGGTCCACTACACAAGTGGACTCGTCCATGACCACCAGGCCGCCTGAACCCATGAGCATGCCCATCTCCCGGAAGGGCTCGGGCTCCAAGGGGAGCCCATCTCTGGCCATGATGCGAGAGGCGGGTACCACCCCTGAGAGGGGCCCTCCCGGCTGCACCGCCTTCAGCCGCCTGCCATCGGGCACGCCCCCGCCTGCCACCAGGATCACGTCCCGTAGGGGGGTGCCCAAAGGTACCTCCAGCACCCCTGCTCGCCTGATGTTACCGGAGAGGCTGAACATCTTGGTGCCCTTGTTACGCTCCGTCCCCACGGAGGCATACCATGAAGCACCGTGTCGCAGGATAAGGGGGACGTTGGCGTATGACTCCACGTTGTTGACATTAGTGGGCATGCCGAACACGCCCGCCTGCGCCGGGTATGGTGGGCGGATCTTGGGCATTCCCCGCATCCCCTCGATGGAGGCGATGAGGCCCGTCTCCTCGCCGCAGACATAGCTCCCCGCCCCTCGCACCACCTCCAGCTCCAGCTCCAGAGGCGAGCCCAGGATGCCCTGGCCCAGAAGCCCCTTTCTCCGGGCATCCTCTATGGCCTCCTGCATGCGCTGGACAGCTAAGGGGTATTCGTCACGAATGTAAATGTAGCCACGGGTCGCTCCTGTGGCCCAGGCAGCGATGGCCATCCCCTCGATAATCAGGTGGGGGTCGCCTTCCAACAGATTGCGGTTGACGAAGGAGCCAGGGTCGCCCTCATCGGCGTTGCAGATGAGGTATTTAGGGGTAACCCTGGCTTGGCGCAAAAAGTCCCACTTGCGCCCGGTGGGGAAGGCAGCCCCTCCCCGCCCCCACAGCCCGGCATCCAGAACCTCCTTTATGACCTCCTCCGGTGTCATGTCCAGGGCGCGGGCCAGGGCCTCATACCCGCCGCGGGCGATATAGTGTTCAGCATTGGCGGGCTCGATGATGCCCACGTTGGCCATAAGACGCCGCACCTGCAGGCGCATCCAATCGGTCTCCTGCAACAGAGGGAGATTGCCCATGGAGGTGCCTTGATAGGCTGCCGGAGGAATTCCTTCTTCAGGGATCATCCCCAGGGCAAGCTCAGGCAGGGCCTTCTGGGGGCCCAGGATAGCTTCCAGGAGCCGAGGCACGTCCTGGGACCGCACGGGTCCATAGAGAACACGCGGGTACCCTGGGAGATGGACGTCCACCACGGGGTCGGCGAAGCAAAGGCCAGGGCACCCCACCTCCAGCACTAGGGCCTCCTGGCCCCGCCGTGCCAGTTCCTCCCTTATGGCAGCCAGGGTCTCGCCCGCCCCCGCGGCTTTTGAGCAGGTAGCCACCGCCACGCGGAAGACGGGGATTGAGGGCTCGGCGAGGACACGCCACCGCTCCTCAGCCGCCTGGCGAAGGGGGCGATAGGCGTCTAGGGCTGTCACGAGAGCTGCCCCCCCTCCTTGAGGCGACGGGCCAGGCGCACCACCTCAGCCACGGTAAGGGGCCCAATGTAACGTCCCCCCACCCGCACCAGGGGCGCCAGGTGACATGTGCCATCGCACTGGACTAGACGGAGGCCTATGGCCCCATCGGGGGTGGAGCTGTTCATGGCACAGCCCAACACCGCCTCTAGGGCGGCGCGGATGTTCCGTCCGCCCTTCAAAAGGCAGGCAGGGCCGCTGCACCACTGGACCTCTACCTTGGGAGGCGGCTCTGTGCGGATCTCTGAGTAGAAGGAGATGACCCCATAGATAGCCGCCGGGGTCGTCTGAAAGTGGGTGGCCAGCAAAGGTATGGCCTGGGGTGGCACGTAGCCCATCTCCTCCTGGACGCGATGTAGAGCGTCTAATAGGTGGGCCTCGCCCGGCCGCAACCCGGCCAGGAGATGACGAACCCGGGCCTGGACATCGGCCCCTTCAGCCGTCACCTCCACCGGCCGAAATCTAGAAGCGTGCCGCGAAGTCAGAGACATCCTTACGCCCGCATTGTAATGGTCGTCATCGCCCCCGGGCAAGGGGAGTGGTCACTGCCAGGTCCTCATGGACCAGCGCGGCTACCGTCTCCCCCAAACGGACGCTGTAGTTCTGCCCCCGGTCCTCAGGGAATATCTGGGACATGTTGGCTAGATAAAGACCAGGGATGGGGGTGCGATGGGGCGGGACCCTGCCGGCATTGGCTACGGTGAAGACGGGCTGGGCATGGCGGCCACGGAATACCCACCGCCCCTCCACCCATGAGGCGTCCAATCGAGGCTGTACGCGCCGCAGATATGGCAAGTACAAGCCCCACAGCTCCCCCTCCCCCATGGACATCAACGGCGACTCGGGCGAGAGGTAGTTGCTTATGTAAAGCACATGCAGGCCCCCGTAGCTCTCCTTGCTCACTAGGTTGGTGTGTTCGACGAGCGCCAGGAAGGGGAAGGAGCGGTCGCTGATGGCCAGCCAGTAGTATGGCGTCACAGGCCGGCGCAAGGCCAGGACCATGCACAGGGCATCCTGGTAGGGGATGCCGCGGCAGAGGGAGACGTACTCCTCAGGGAGCATGGGCACCAGGCGCAGAAAGGCCTCGTTGGCCACTGTCGCCACGATGGCATCGAAGGGGCCCCATCTCTCCCCCTTGGCCTCCAGAGCTATAGCCCTCCCCTCCTCCACCACCACGCGTTGCGCGGGGGTGGCGGCGTGGAGCTGGCCCCCGAGGGCGCGGATGCGGGCCACCAGCTCGTCCACCACCAGGCCAAAGGATCCCAATAAGTAGCCCAACACCTCCCGCCAGGCTCCCAAGCGCCTCGAGGAGAACCGCAGGCGGATCTTGTTCCACAGCCAGGCCATCACCACCTCGTCGCCCATCTCCCCGAACTTGCCATAGAAGAGGGGCCCCCACACCACTTGCCAGCTACGCGGCCCAGCAAAGTGGCTCACCCACTCCTTGGCCGTTACCCCCATGAAGGGGCCCATATCCGCCTTGCGCCGCAGGTACAGCCCCATGAGCCCCAGCCTTATCCTCTCCAGCGGGGGGAGCGGGGAGAAGCGTAGTAGGTCCAGCGGGGTGACGAATGGGTGAATGCGCCCCTGAGAATATATTCCTACCGATGAAGGACGCCACACCAATCGGCTCCCCAGCCCAAGCTCTCTTATAAGGGACACCATGGCGGTATCGGTGGTGAAGATGTGGTGGTAGAAGCATTCGATACGCTCACCCCCCACTTGGAAGGTGCGCACTAGTCCACCCCATTGAGGGGCAGATTCGAACACATCCACCTGGTGTCCCTTCTGAAGCAAACGATAGGCGGCTGTAAGCCCAGCTATCCCCCCACCGATGATGGCCACCCTGCCCACTACTTGGCCACCTCCGCCGGCTGCTGCACTGCTGCCCGTCCCAGGGGTATCTGCAGGAGCCACAGAAACCCCAGCCCGACTACGATGACAGGCACTAGCAGTAGCCCATGGAGGGCCACAGCATATGCCGATGCCACCCCTGTGGCCACCCCTACCCCCACCATCACCTGCTGCGAGGCCCACTCGAAAGGCCCTACCCCTCCAGCGCTGGAGGGCACGGCGATGGCCAGATTGGCTGCACCCGTCAGCATCATAAACGTCGCGAACCCCTCCCGGATCCCGAACCCATGTCCCACCACAAAGTACATGGCTGCTTCTAAAGCCCAGGCCGCCCCGCCTGTAGCCATCACCCCCAAAAGGGCCCACGGCGACCGCAAGGCCACTAGCCCGTCCAGGAAGGCATCCGCCAACTGGAGCACCTTGTCTCTCCACGGCCCAGGCAAGAGCCGGCAAAGGGCTTCTATTGCCCTCTCTGCTGCATTCCTCCTCGTCATGGCTGCCACCAGGACCAGGAAGGCCACCACAAAGAGGGCAGCCATGGCCACGGCCAGAAGGCCCACGGCGCTACCCAGCCCGATGAATGCCCCCGTCACAGCCATTAGGGCCACCAGCGTCAGGCCGTCCGCCACCCTCTCCACTACCACTGTTCCCAGGACCGCTGCTTTGCTGAGGGCATAACGCTCTCCCAGGATGTAGGCGCGCACTAGCTCCCCCAGCCGCGCAGGGAGCAAATTATTGGCCATATAGCCGATGACCAGGATGGGGTAAAGGACAAGGATGGGCAAAGGCTGCAGGGGGCGCAGTATGATCTTCCACCTTAAGGAGCGGGGCCAGGCCGCCACAAACCATAGCAAGACCCCTAGCGCCGCCCACCGATAGTCAGCTTCCCGCATGGCGTTGAGGAACTCTCGCAGGTCCGTCTGCCAGAAGAAGAGGGCTAGGAAGAGGACGGTACCCCCAAGGCCCAACCATATCCGCCTACTCTTTAGCTGCCCCATATTCACCGTCCCAGTATAAGTTTCAAGGTCCCCTAGGCATAGCGAGGTCGGCGATGGGCAGGGCCAGCAAGAGGCCAGAGCCAGAATCCATCACGTACAGGAGGTCCCCCACCACTGCCAACCCCTGGGGAACCATCAAGGGGGGATCCGTCTGCACCATGGCCTGTAGACGCCCATCGGGCCCCATGATGAGCAGCCGCCCAGGGGCGAAGGCCTCAGTCACCAGGCGCCCATCGGGCAACAGCGCCATATAGGGATGGGATCCAGGAAGGGATGTCCGCCAAAGGGGCACGCCTACTGCCTGGATGGGCTCCAAGTCAGGGCCCAAGAGCTGCAGTCGGGCATTGCCCACATCGGCTACCCACACACGGCCGTCGGGCCTGACTGCCAGGCCTGTGGGCTCCAGGAAGCTCCCCTCTCCTCGACCCCGTCTACCCACCATCCCCAGCAGCTCCCCTTGGGGGGAGAGCCTAATGATACGCCCCGTGCCGGTATCGCTGATGAGGAGTTGGCCCTGATGATCCAGCGCCATGGCCCGCGGGCCCCAAAGGGCCGTAAGGTCCGGGTTGTCCAAGCTGGAGGCCGGCCTGCCCCAGAGGTGGCGCACTTCCCCACGGGGTGTCACGGCCACCACCCGGTGGTTCCAGGTGTCCAAGGCATATAGGGTGCCGTCAGCGGCCACCCGCAGGTCTGATGGCTGATGGAGCCCAGCCACCACCACCTGGGCCTTCTCTCCCTCCAAGCGCAGAAGCCGGCCGTTGCCCGTATCCGCCACGTATATGGAGCCGGCGGGGCCATGGGCTAGGCCAGTAGCCCCCTGAAGGCCACGGCCATCGGGGGCCACCGGAGACAGAACCTTAGCTGCCCTCACTGTAATCGTGGGCGCCGTAACTTGCGATAAAGGCCATGGACTGGCCTTGGGCATATAGAGCACCTCGTCTACCGAGCCACACCATGGACACCGCGCCCGCACATCCTCCGTGCCCACCACGGGGGCCGGGGGCTCCCGCCATAGCAGATAGCGCCACCAATTGCGCCAGGTGGAGGCCCTCCCTATATCGGCCAGCAGGTCCCTAGCAGACCTCACCAGGTCCCCCTTGTCGACGCCACGGTAGACCTCCGGGAACCACCACCGCAGGGGATGACGGTAGGGCTCCTGATAGGCATCGAGGTAGGGATCCATGAGGTGGGCGTTCTCCAGGGCCAGGATGACCACTGCCCCCTCGGGGAGTTGTAACCTCTGGCCCGCTGACACGAAGCGCAAGTTGCGGTAGTGCCGCAGATACCATTGCCAGGGCCAGGCATAGGTGGTGTCCACCACAACGGGGAGGTCCCGCCCCGCGCCAGTCTCCTCTGCCCACCGTTCGATGCGGCGGGCCACATCGGCCACTGCTGGCGATGTCTGGGTGTAGACCATCATCTCCCTAGGGACATCGCCGTTCTGGAAGGAGGCCATCACGGTAGCCCGCAACGTCAGGACGGCCAGGGGCGCCAAGGCCACGAGGGGGATGGCAGCCAGGTTGTGGCGCGCCAACATGAGTAAGGCGAGGGCGCCCCCTACCGCTGTCACCACCGCTCGCCAGGATACCCAATCCTGGGGGCCCAATGCTCCCCACACGGCTGCTCCACCCCAAAGGAGTCCCGCCATCGCTATGGCCCGCCACTCCCGCCACGAGGCCCCTAAGCTCGTCCACCAACGTCCCAAGACATACCCGGCAAGCACGTTTAACGGCAGGGCCAGGTGGGTGGCCAGCCAGGGCATCTTCTCCCCAGTGTAGGAATAGGCGAAGAGGGAGGCTGCCAGCCAGAAGCACAAAAAGCGTTCGAACATATCCCCCTGTACTGCTGCGAAGAAGGCCACAGCAGCCACAGGCACTAGGAAGGCCCACTGCGCCGCCCCCGTATCCCCTTTGGCGCCGAAGAAGAGCAGCAGGCTCAAGGCACTGGCCAGGGAGAGCATCGAGGACGTGAGCCCTCCCCGCACGCTGTAATAGACCAACGCGACTCCGCCTATCAACAATGGCAGGAACTCATAGGCCGGTAGGAGCACTAAGTAATAGAAATCGGGCTGGTCGCCGCGTCGGTATCCGTGTTGGGCCAGCCAGTAGTCCAGGGATCCCCAGATGCCCGTGGCCAGGCTCTGCAAGTTGGTGAAAAATGCGGTATATAGCAGGGCGAAGGGCACGTAGAAGGCCGCCGCTACCGCCCACCAGCTACGGCGCCAAGTTGTACCCACCGCTGCCGTAGCCAGAAGCAAGGCCAATACCACCACCGTCCCCAAGGCCTGCTCGAGGGTCACGTTCCGGAACCATAGGAACTGAGACCACACCACCTCCTGTAGCCTGCTGTCATCTATGCCCATCCACGCCAGAGGCAGTTGTACCGCCGCCGCTAGCTGGGGGGCGGTGAGGGTGCCCATCACTAACATCAGGTCGCCAGCCCGATGCCATCGCCGGAGCCCTAACCTCTCCCGCCACCTCCCCACAGGCCACAGGGCGACCATCGTCCAGGCAAAGAACAGCAGCCCCACCAGGGCCAAAACCGCCCCCATTCCGCGCAGGCCCCGTGCCTCACATACCTGCCCCCAGAAGTGATAGGCTAGCCAGATCTCCAGGAAGGACAGAAAGATGGCCACGTGAATGAACGTGTTCTCCATGGTGGCAAAGGAGAGCCCCATCACGAGGCCCAGGAGGACTAGATGACGCATGCGTCCCTCGTCCAGGTATTGCCACAGGAGGATGGCCAACGCCATGGTGAGGAAGGCTATGTACATGTCGTCGCGGGCGAAGCGGCTCACATACACCATCACCGGCGAAACCGCCAGCAGGAGGCTCACAGCTAACGCCCCCATCCTCCCCAATCTCCTTCGCCAGAGGATGGGTAGCGCCAGAAGGGCCGTGCCCATAAGGGCTGCTGGCACCCGCGCCGCAGAATCGCCATCGCCCAGCAGGAAGAAGGCGAGGGCGATGGTGAAGAACTTAAGGGGACCATGCATCATGGGCATGTGCTCGTAGGTGCCGTCTCGGTACAGCAGCCAGGAGAAGAAGGCGTGCAGGCTCTCGTCATGATGGAGGGCACGGTCCCCCAAGCTCCATAACCGCAGCCCTGCCCCCAAGGCCAAAACAGCACCATATGTCAACGTCTCCCAGGACAGGGGGATGCGTAAGGACAGGGCTCGCTCTATCCCCGGTGCCCGATAGGCAGCTGTCTGCCCTTCGCTCATGACCTCAGGTAAAACTGCACTCGTATCTCCTTGGGAGCCTCTGGTGGCTCGCGCACTAGGAACCACCGCCAGGCAGCACGGGGAGCCAGAGGGGGCAGAGATGGGAGTACGGACACCGCCCAGGTCTCTCCCTTTATAAAGCCCAGGGGCGTCATGTCCACCTGCCCGATGTACAACTCCACGCCCGGCGTAGGGTCACTTATCACTAGAGATCGGTGGCGCAAGTGCCAGCCCAGCCACTGTACCTCTTCGTCCAGGCCGATGGGCCCCTCAACCTCTTCTTGGATTTGCCGAAGCAGAGGGGTCAAGCCAAGGGTTGGCAATGGGCCTCGCACGAACTCATGGCCCGAGCGGAAGCCCAGGGAATATGCCCCGTGAAGCGAGATGGCCAGCCATAGCAGGGCTCCAACCACCACAAGAGGAGACGCTGCTCCCTTTCCCAGGAGAGCCCAGCCTCCCAACGCTAAGACCAGCAGGGCCGCCCATATGAACCAGAAGCCTGCCGCCTCCACCCAACCCGACTCCCCCCAGGGGCGCGCCCACCTTCCCAACACCATTCCCATCATTCCCATCCCCGCCAGGAGAGCGATGGCTATGGGCCAGGTGCGTCGGAGCTCCTGCCAGGGTACAGCAGCCAAGGCGTGGGCGATGCCCACCCCTGCTATCAAGGACCAGGGGAGGACTAAAGCCAGTAGCTGGCCCACATGCCGATGGGATGCCAGGGCCAGAGCTAGGGCGGCCACGGCCACCCATATCAGCAAGATGCGCTCAGCAGGGGCGAGGGCCCGGGCATCCCGCCACCAGCGGAGGGCCAGCCAGGCAGAGCCCACCGCTCCCAACACCAGGAGGACGGGATCGTAGCCCAGCAAGGCCCCCAATAATAGGTGACGGGGCAGCCCATCGCCAGGTAGCTCCAACATCTTCGCCCATAGCCGAAGGGCTGGCGACCAAAAACCATCGGGCCCCGCTCCGTAACGCACCGCCCCGAGGGCGATGGTCCCAGCCAATAGTGACACGGCGGCCACCAGGGACCATGGCTGGCCTACAAGACGCCGCAGGGTAGCATTCTTGCCCTCCATAGCCCCATCGATCACCATAAAGGCCAAGATGGCCAGGGCGCCGATGGCTCCCACCTCATCGGAGCCCAGGGCTAGGCCCATGAAAGCCCCCGCCACCGCCGCCCAAGGCCAACCTCCCCCGCCGCTAAAGCGGAGCAGGGCGCCACTGGCCATCAGGGCGCTCACAGCCCCTATCGCCCCCGGCATAGCCGTCCGTGACGCCCCGATGGCCAACGGCGAGAGGGCTAGGAGCAGGCACGATACCATGGCAGGGGTTCGGCCTAGAGGGCGCAGCCACCAATAAGCCAATGGCAGGAGAAGGGAACCGCCAACGGCTGCTACCGCACGCGCCGCCCACTCCCCATCGGCCCCAAGCCGGAAGATGAGCGACGTGAGGGCAGCACCCAGGTCGCCTGGCCAGCCGGGGGGGAGGGACCCTTCGGCTACCGCCTTGGCCATAAAGGCCCTTTCCGCCTCCTGTACCGACAGGGGGACGGCCTCCAAGGAAACGCCCCTGAGGGCCACACCTACAGCTATCACCACTAGCAGCGCCGCAAGCCCCACATCCAAGGCCAGGCCCCTGGCCCAGACGCTACCGCCGGGGGGCGACGGAATGAGGAGGGGAGCTGACCGCCAAGGGGGTAAGCGCGTCACGGCCTCAGCAGGGCGTCCACGAACCGCTCCGCATCGAAGAAGGCCAAGTCCTCAGGGCCTTCCCCTGTACCCAAGAACAGTATGGGGAGCTCCATATCATGGACGATGGCAAAAGCTATCCCTCCCTTAGCCCCTCCGTCCAACTTGGTAAGGAAAACACCCGTAACCCCTACAGCTTCGGTGAAGACCCGAGCCTGCTGGATGGAGTTCTGACCGACGGTGGCGTCCAGCACCAAGAGCACCTCATGGGGTGCGCCTGGCAGGCGGCGCGCCACCACACGGTGGACCTTGCGCAACTCCTCCATGAGGTGCGACTTGGTGTGCAGGCGACCGGCGGTATCCACCAGCACCAGGTCTGCGTGGCGTGCGAGAGCAGCGCTGATGGCGTCGTATACCACCGCCGCTGGGTCAGCCCCCTCCCGTTGGGCCACCACATCCGCCCCTACCCTCTCCCCCCAGCGGCGCAGCTGCTCGATAGCCGCTGCCCGGAAGGTATCGGCGGCGGCCAGCACCACCTTCATCCCCTGTGATGTGTAGAGATGGGCCAGCTTCCCGATGCTGGTGGTCTTGCCTGTGCCGTTGACGCCCACCACCAGCACCACAGCCGGCCGAGGCCACGGCCCCTGCCTTCCCCATAGCTGGCCACGAGGGGCCACTTTTTGCAGTAGGGCTATCATCTCCTGCCGCAGGAGGTGGAGGAGCTCCTTCTGCCTTTCCCCACGCCACCTGGCCTCCACGCGGTCCAGCAGGAGGGCGGTGGCCTGTACGCCCACATCGGCGCCCAGCAGGAGTTCCTCCGTCTCTTGCCGCAGGGCATCGTCCCAGCTACGCCGGAAGAGAGAAGCGAGACGGCCGAACCAGGTGCGGCGAGTGGGCTCCAGGGCTTTGTCTTCGCCTTTTTCGCCTTGTAGAAGTCCATGCATAGCTCAGGCCCATGATAACAGGGCAGGGGAGACAGGTCAAAAAGGGGGCCTAGGACCGCAAGGCCTCCGCCAAGGATAGGGAAAGGGCTCGCGAGACGCCATCGGGCCCCATGGATATGCCGTAAATAGCATCGGCTGCCTCGATGGTCCTGCGATTGTGGGTGATGACGATGAACTGGGTCCTTTGGCAGAGACGGCGCAGCCCCTCAGCGAACCGTACTACGTTGGTCTCGTCCAGCATGGCGTCAGCCTCGTCCAGAACGCAGAAGGGGAAGGGGTTCACAGCCAGAAGGGCGAAGAGGAAGGCCAGGGCTGTTAAGGCTCTCTCCCCTCCCGACAGCTGGGCCAGGGAGCGGACCCGCTTGCCCGGGGGCCGGGCCATTAGCTCCACCCCCGGCTCGGGGCCTCCCACCAAGTACAGCTTCGCCTCCCCTTCAGGGAAGAAGGATTGGAAGAAGCGAGAGAACTCATGGGCCACCGCCTCGAAGGACTTCTGGAAGCGCTGACGGGCCCACTCCTGTAGCTCCCTCTGGGCCCGAAGCACCGCTGCCTCCCCCGCTTGCAGGTCGGCTAGCTGGGCCTGTAGGTCGTCATAGCGCCCCTGTATCTCCTGTAGCTCTGTAAGGGCATCCTCGTCCACCTGGCCCAGCCGACGAAGCCGTTCTCTCAGCTCGCGGATTTGCTTCTCCAACTCCTCTGGGCCCTCTTGAGGAGCAGTAGGCGGAGGCGGGGGGAAGGGAAGACCGTCTTCAGCAGCCCGGGCCGCCGCCTCCTCCAGCGCCCTCTGCCATCGCTCCTCGTCGGCCTGGGCATGGGCCAGGGCCCGTTCCGCTTCCACCAGCTTCTCCTGGGCAGCAAGGAGGCTCGAGCGCACCTCCTTTTCGCGGGCCTCCAGCCGGGACACCTCCTCTAATATGGGCGCCATGGGTGGTAGGGCCTCCAGTTGGCGTCGGCACTCCTCCAGCTCCCGCTTTCGGGCCGTCAGGGAGGCATGAAGGGACTCCTCCTGGGAGGCCAGGGCCTCCAGTTGCCGTGTCTTGGCGGCCAGAGCCTGGGAGAGCTTTTGCTGCCGCTCCCGGCGGCGCTCCTCCCCACGCCGCAGGTTCTGGAGCTCGCCCTCCAGCGCCGCCGCCCGGGAGGCCGCTTCCACCGCCTGCGACAGCAGGCTCTGGCGGGCAGGCACCAGCCCCTGGACGAGCGAGGCCATAGCTGCTGCCTCCTCCTCGGCCTGCCTTGCCTCTTGCAGGAGGGAGGACGCCATCTCCTGTAGACGACGCACCTCCTTTAGGGCGGCCTCTTCCTCTTGACGGAGGCGGACCAGGGAGCCCATGACAGCCTTCAGCTCCCCGCGGAGACGACCCATCCGCTGGGCTCGCAATGCAGCCTCTTGGGCCCACCGCCTGGCCTCCATGCGCAGGCGTTTCTCTTCCTCAAGAAGATGTCCAAGGGCCTCCTGGGAGGTCTTTAGGCGCCTGCGCGCCTCTTGTATCTTCTCTTCTGCCTCCCCCAGCTCCTGGCGCGTCCGGTGGGCCGATATCAGCCGATGGCCTTGCGGGGAGCTCCCCACCCCAATGCCACCCCAAGGGAAGAGGACAAGGCCATCCCTAGTCACCACCGTCAGACCCCTCTGGCCGGCCAGGGAACGTGCGGCATCCAGGTCCTCCACCACCAGGACGTTGCCCAGCAGGGCCTCCACTACGGGCCGGAACCCCTCTTCGCACTCCACTAGGTGGGATGCCAGGCCTAGCACCTTCCCGCCATCAGGAGGGGATGGTGGGGAAGAAGGCATCACTCCATCCAGAGGCGCGATGATGGCCCGAGCGCCGCTGTCGTGATTGAGGGACAAGGCTGCCTGCAAGGCCTCCTCGGTGCCATCTACTAGCAAAGCGCGGATGGCTTCACCCAGGGCGGAGGCGATGGCCTTCTCCAGCCCAGGTGGCACACGCACCACCTGCCCCAACACCGCCCTCACTCCTGGCACAGAGCCGCCAATGGCAGCGAGCAGGTCCTGGGCTTCCTGGAGACGAGCACGCAATGCCGCCGCTCTGGCCTCCTCCCCTTGCAGCTGCAAGCGGGCCTCCTCCACCTCCGCGCGGAGGGCCTCCATGCGCATGTTCAGCCCGTCCAGAGCCGCCTGCAGGCGCCTCTCTTCCCGATGGGCGGCGCGAAGGGCAAGGACCTCTTGGGCCAGCAACCCCACCAGCTCCCGGCGACGGGCCTCAGCTCTTACTGCTTGCTGGCCCGCGCCTTCCCCCAAGGCATTCGCCCGCCGTTGGGCCTCGGTAGCCGCCTGTCGCAGGCCTCTGGCCCGCTCCAGGGCCGTCTGCCGACGTGCCTCCGCCTCCCGCCATTGGGCCTCCACCTCGGCCAGACGGAGCCTGGCCTCCTCCTCCCGCCTCCGGGCCTCCGCCAACGCCTCCATCACCTGCGTGATATCCCCGGCCGAGGCCTCGGCCTGCAGCGCCCTTAGCTCCTCGTTTAGAGAGGCCACTTCCTCCGTCAGTTCTTGGCGCCTCAGCCTCATGTCCTCTAACCTCTGTTGGGCCAAGGCCACCTCCCGTTCCAGCTCATGGAGGCGATGAGCTACCTCCTCTCTGCGGTGGGCGATCCGCTGCGCCTCTTGACGTCTTGTTTGCAGCGCCTTCTCCAGGGATGCTAACTCCTGGCGCCATGTCTCACATCGCTCTCGCAAGGAGCTGGCTTCCTGCTGGGCGCGGGCACGCTGCTGGCGAGCCTGGGATAGCTCCGCCTGTCCCCTGTGCCAGAGGGCGAAGTAGTAGTGGTGCAGGGCGTGGGCCAGCTCTTGGGAGAGCTTGGCATGATGGGCGGCCCGGCGGGCCTGGCTCTGCAGACGCTGCAGGCGGGGTTGCAGCTCCTGGGCTATGGCCTCCAGCCTCCCCTTGGCCTTCAGGGCCGTTTCCAGGTGGGCCTGGGACTCCTGAATGCGAGCCTTGTAGCGGGTTACGTCCGCCACCTCCTCGATGAGCTGCCGCCTCTCCCAAGGTCTCATCTCCAGGAAACGCTCCACCATACCCTGGCCAATGAAGGCGTATGAGACGCCGCTCACGGTGGCGCCCGTCAGGTGCAGGATGGCGTCTGATATGTCCCGCAGGCGGGCGCGGCGGCCGTTGAGCCAGAAGTCCCCCTCCCCAGACCGGTGGGCACGACGGGCGATGCGCAGCTCACCGTTCTGGGTGGCCAGCACCACCACTACCTCCGCCCGCTCCGCCGGGGCGCGAGCAGCCCCTCCAGCGTATATCACTTCCTCCATGCGGCGGGTTCGTAGGAGGCGGCTGGACTGTTCCCCCAGGGCCCACCGCAGCGCCTCGGCCACGTTGGACTTGCCCGAGCCGTTAGGCCCTACGATGGCGGTGATGCCTGGGGGGAACTCCAAGATGGTACGGCGGGCGAAGCTCTTGAAGCCAGCGATCTCCACCCTCTTGAGAGAGACAGGCCTCATGCGGAGTGGGCTAGCGCTTCTAGCGCCTTGCGTGCAGCGTCCAGCTCGGCCTGCTTTTTGCTGGCGCCACTGCCCTGGCCCAGCACCTTGTCACCCAAGAGCACCTCTACGGTGAACATGCGGGCGTGGTCAGGCCCTTCCTCCCTCACCAACCGATACCTGGGGACCTGGCGCCAGCGAGCCTGAGTTATCCGCTGCAGCTCCGACTTGCTATCTATCACTGGCTCCCCCGCCCGGATGCGGGCTATCTCCGGCCTGAGGATGCGCAACACCAGCCTCCTAGCCGTACGTAGCCCGCGATCCAGGAAGACGGCCCCGATGACGGCCTCTAGGGCCCCAGCTAGGTTGGAAGGGCGACTTCTACCTCCCGATTGCTCTTCTCCTCTTCCCAAGAAGAGGTATTCGCCCAGCTTCAGCCTCTCGGCCACTGCTGCCAGGGTGTCCCAGCGGACCAGAGCAGCCCGCATCTGGCTCAGCTCTCCTTCGCGCCGACCCGGGAAGAGCTCCATAAGGTGCTGGCTTACCACCAGGTTTAGGACCGCATCCCCCAGGAACTCCAGCCTCTCGTTGTCCTCTTCCCCCTTCACCTCGTTGACGTAGGATCGGTGGACGAGGGCCGTGCGCAGCAGCTCCGGCTGCCGCAGCTTCACCCTCAGCACCTTCTCCAGCTCCCGCCAGTCCCTGGGTCTTCTACCCATAACCTAACCTCAAAAACAGCGCTGAAGGGTGTCAAAAGGCCCTTTTGGAGCTTTCTCTGGCCCTTTCAGCCATCTTCGTCCGCATCATATACAGCACATCCTCACCGTGTCAAGGAGAAGGACTATAATGGCCGTGTTGGGGAACCTGGCCATGGCTAACTTGACACAAAAATTATGGAGTTCCCTGGGGGCTGAACAGCGCCGCGTCCTCCTGGTGACCCTAGCCCTTGCACGTATCCGCAGCCTATCCGTCTACCTGGTGGGGGGGAGCGTCCGCGATCTTCTGCTGGGTTGCTCCTCCGTGGACCTGGACCTGGTGGTGGAGGGCGAGGTGTTGGCGCTGGCACAGGAGGTGGCATCGCGGCTGGGGGCCCATCTCGTGGTGCACACTTCTTTTGGCACCGCCACCTTGCGGGGCCGCCACTTCCAGCTGGACATGGCCACCGCCCGCCGCGAGCGGTATCCCCGTCCTGGCGCCCTGCCCCAGGTGGAGCCGGCCACCATACAGGAGGATCTGGCCCGCCGCGACTTCACCATTAACGCCCTGGCCTTGGGCCTCACCGGCCCCCATCAGGGCCGGCTCTTGGACCCCTTCGGTGGGCAGAGCGATCTATCGGCCAGGTGGCTGCGGGCCCTCCATGAGGCTAGCTTCCGCGACGATGCCACCCGCATCTTGCGCGCCGCCCGCTACGCTGCCCGCTTCTCATTGCGTCTGGAGGAACGCACTGACGCCTGGCTGAGGCGGGACGCTCACTATCTAAACACCATCACCGGAGCCCGCCTCCGCCAAGAGCTGATGCGCATCCTGCAGGAGGCCCAGCCCGAGAAGGCCCTGGGGCTGCTGCAGGCTTGGGGCGCCCTGGAGCATCTACATCCCTCCCTCCGCCTGACCACTGCGCTGATGAAAGCCTTCCACCGTTTGCGGAGATTGCGGCCTTCTTGTCCCTCCACGTTGGCCTACCTTGCCCTCCTCTCTTCCCCCTTGGCCAGTGAGGAGGCGGAGGCCCTCGCTACCCGATTGGCCCTCACCAGACGGGAACGGGAGGTGGTGGTGACCATGCCCCGTGCCGTGGCCACCTTGCCCATCCTGGAAGGGGAAAGACGCCCCAGCCAGATAGTGGAGGTTCTGGAGCCCATGCCCGAGCCATGCCTTTGGGCCCTAGCGGCCCTAACACCTCAACCCCTGGCCAAGAGACGCGTGTTGAGATATCTTGAGCGATGGCGACACCTGCGGCCGGCCCTGCGTTCCCTTCAGCTAGAGGCCCTGGGCGTGCCCAGGGGACCCCGCTTGCAGGAAGCGTTATGCGTCTTGCGGCAGGCACGCCTGGATGGGCGTGTGCGTACCATAGCGGGGGAACGCCGCCTGATCCGAAGCTGGCTCAGGGGTGAAGGAGGCTATGGATAACGTACAAACCTGCGCGGTTTGTGGTGGGGCTTTAGATGGCATCAACGTGGGCCTATGTAATGGCTGTGGCCTCCCCTTCCATTTCAACACCGAAGCGGAGGCCCGCAGACCCGATTGCGGACAGGCCTGGCTGCACCCCCAGTATCTGACGGTAGAGTTTGGGTGCTTCATTTGCCTAGGGATGGCCCCAGGCAGGGAGCCGCCCGTGGGCTTGGGGCACTGAGGGAGCACGCCCCATGCGATGTAGGGTGTGCCGGTTGCCGGTGGAGGCTGGGGAGGGGATATTCTGCTACCTGTGCGGCCAGCCTTTCCATTTCGCCCGCCAAAAGACGTGCGGGCGAGCTCTCCCCAACTCCGCTGCCTGCTGAGGGATGGTCTATCTCTGCGCCGTGTGCGCAGAGGAGGTGGAAGCCCCCTAGGTGGCGAAGGCCTCCAGCAGGCGGGCTACGGCCTTGGCCCCCCGCAAGAAGTCCTCGATGCGGATATGCTCGTCAGGGGCATGGATGCGGGAGCCAGGATAACCCACCCCGAAATCGGCCACCGGGAGGTCCAGCCGCACGAAAGGATATAGGGGGCCTGTGCCAGCCATAGACGGCACCACTGCCGGTTCCCGGCCATAGGCCTCTTCCAGGACACGACACACCAAGGCCACAAATGGGTGGTCGATAGGTGTGCGGGCTGGACGCTCCTGAGCCAGCGCTCGCACTTCCACATCGCCGAAGCCTTCCTCCTGTAGGTGGCGGCGTAACTTCTCCAGAATGTCATGGGGGTCTTGGTTAGGCACCAGCCGGAAGTCGAGCTTGGCCACCGCCCTGGCTGGCAGGACAGTCTTGGGGCCGGGCCCTGTATAGCCAGCTACTAACCCATCGATGGTAGCCGTGGGCTCAAAGATGTGGCGTCGGCGCACCGCGGCACCGGCGATGCCGCAGATAAACTCCCTGGCCCCATAGGTGCGCAAAGTCTCCTCTTCCTCGCTGGGTAAGGAGGCCACCGCCTCCTCTTCGGCCTGTGTGGGGGGGCGCACATGTTCGTAGAAGCCCGGGATGCGGATGCGCTCCTGGGCGTCCTTTATGGACGCTAGGGCCCACACCAGACGCCAAGCGGCGTTGGGGAGCACCGTACCCCACGAGGAGTGGGCATCGCGGGCTAGGGAGGACGCCTCCAGCTCCACATACAGCAGCCCCTTGACGCCCAGAGTAACGTATGGGCGGCCGTCCCACGTGACCCCTCCGCCCTCCCATATACAAGCATCGGCCCGCAGCAGCTCACGGTTCTCCTCCACCCACCTCTCCATATGAGGGCTGCCGATCTCTTCATCGCCCTCGATGCAGAACTTGATACCACACGGCAGGTAGCCCCGCACCTCCCGCCAGGCCCTGACGGCGAACATCCGGGCCACTATATTCCCCTTGTTGTCGGAAGCGCCGCGGCCATAGAGACATCCTGCTCGAACCACCGGCTCGAAGGGAGGGGATGACCACTCCTCCAGGGGCTCGGGAGGCTGAACATCGTAATGGTTGTAGAACAATAGGGTCTTGGGGGAACGGCCTTCCTGATATGCCCAGACCACAGGGTTACCCTCCCCAGGCTTGGGCACCAACTGCACCTGGAAGCCTAGGGCGTCCAGTCGGTCCGCCAAGTACTGGGCTGTCTCCTCGATGGCCCGCCCCTGAGCGCTCACCGAGGGCAAGCGCAAGAGCTCTTGCAACTCCCGTAGGGCCTCGTCCAGATGGGCATCTAAGAAGGCGAGGACGTCTTCCATCTCATCCTCCCGCAGGGCGCACCATGATAATACCTTGGCCATCAGCCTCTGCCGGCCGATAGCCCAGCCGAAGCCAGAGATAGAAGGCTAGGCCAGCATCCAGAGGCACACGGGCCCAAAAAAGGCGCGCCCCCTTTTCTGTAAGCTCCCTCTCGAGAGCGCGCACCCCTTCGCTACCCAGGCCCCAGCCCCGCCGATGCGGGGCCACTACCACAGTGGTTATTTCGCACTTGTCACCCTCCAGGAGATAGCCCACGGCCCCCACCAGCTTCCCCGTCATGTCCAGGGCCATCATACGTCCGCGGGCGTGAGGGCACCACTCCCGCACCTCCAGCTCCTCCTGGGGCGAGAGGGGGCGCAGGGATACCCTGGCAGAGGTCATCCCGGTAGAAGCTCGGCCACCATGTCCTCAAAGGGACGCAGGCGCCCCACGTTCAGGCCCGCCGCCGGATAGTACCGCCCCTCCCGCAGCAGGGCCAGCATGTGCTCCTGCGACTCTAGCTCCTCCTCAAAGACAGTGACGAAGCACCCGAGGCCATTGGTGGAGTGGCAATCGCTGGCGCCGATGCCTTTCTTGCCCAGGATGCGGGCCACCTGCAGAGCAAAAAAGTTCTCCTGCAGCGTGCAGCCACCGTTGGCCACTTCGATCTCGTCCACTAACTGGAATACAGGCAGGCGGGAGGCCTCCTCGGGGGTCATCTCCACCGGTGCCCGCCCATCCCGTCGGTAATGCACGGGATCGAAGAAGTGGCGGAAGGGATGGGCAGCGATCATAAAGCCTCCCACCTCGTCCACCACCCGCCGCAACTCGGTGGCCCGCCGGATGCCAGGCACGTAACGAGTCAGGCCTACCACGATGATGTGACCCAGGTCGGTGGATACCTCCATGCCCCGGCTGAGGAAGATGCCCTCTGCACGCTGCCGGAACCGCTCCCACTCGTGATCGTCCCACGCCCGGTCGTGCTCGGTAATGTTGACACCGGTAAGGCCAATGCGACGGGCCTCCTCCAGGAGTTGCTCAGGGGTGAGGGATGAGTCGGAGGCCCCCCGCACGGTGTGCACATGCATGTCCACGATGGTGCCCATCCCGCCTCACCTAAATGTCAGGCTCCACGCCTACCATCTTAATGGTGGACTCAGGAGGGGGCAAGGAGCGCGATGCTATCATCTTCAGGGCGTGCCACGAGCCCCTCCTGACGGCTAGCCATAGGTCAAGACGGGGCCGCCTGGGAGAGGTAAGGAAGGCCCCAACCGAAGGCCCCCGTCCACAGGGCCAGCCCCACCACCAGCCACCACGGGGAGCGCCCCCAGATGTAGACCACACACCCCAACACCAGCAGGGCGAAGCTCACTACCCCCAACGTGTAAGCCAGGTTGGGGCTCCCAAGGCCTGCCCCTGGCAGATGGTGTTGAGCCCCTCTATACAGGATTCCTAGGATGATACCCACCAATGGCCCCCAGGTGAAGAGAAGAAGAGATACAGGCACCGTCAGCATAAGGTGATTGATGTTGGGAGCGATGGCCTTGGCCAAGGTGGAAACATGTGCCCGGGCCCGTATTAGACCCAGGCTTATGGGCCATACCGCCACAAGGGAGAGCGCGTAGCCCAATACAGCACCGGAGAAGACCTCAGCCAAGGGCCTCCTTCCTCCCTACCGTGAAGGTTACCATCACATGGGCCCCCGGCGCCTTTACCCTGGATGCCAACGCCTGTGCTTCCTCCCGCCCCCTGGCCACCGCAAAGAGAGCGGGGCCGCTGCCCGCCAGGTGGACCCTGCGCGCCCCAGCCTCCAGCAAGGCAGCGCGATAGCGGGCTATCTCGGGGAACAGGGAATAGGAGACGGACTCAAAGGCGTTGTACATATAATTCTCGTCCACCTCCTGCGTCTCCCACAGCCGCTCCAGGAACCGATGGGTAAAGGTGCCGTCGCTATAGGAGGCAGGGGTCAGGAGGCGGTACATACGGGCCGTCTTTTCGGGTACCATCAGGGGGGGCACCACCAGCACCAGCCAGGTGGGAGGAACGTCCGCTAAGGGGCTGAGCCGCTCTCCCCGCCCCTGGGCCAGGGCCGTCCCGCCCACTAAGAAGAAGGGGACATCTGAACCCAAGCTAGCCGCCACTTCCATAAGCTGCTCCTGGGGAAGTTGCCACCCCCTGAGGCGGCAGAGGGCCCTTAGGGCAGCAGCGGCATCGGAGCTTCCTCCTCCCAACCCCGATGCCGGGGGGATGGCCTTGTGGATGACCACCTCCACCCGTGCCTGTGGGTCAAGGGCACGCACGGCTTTGGCTACTAGTTCGTCCTCCACCGCGAAGGGCCCTTGGCATCGCACCGTGAGGGAGGGAGCCGGGAGCATCGTCAGCTCATCCCATAGGCCGATGGTTTGTAGCACCGTGCACACCTCATGATAGCCGTCGGAGCGGACACCCAGCACCTCCAGGGTCCAGTTGATCTTGGCCGGCGCCCGTACCCGCACAGGCTCAACCATGGCCCACCTGCCCCCGAGGACGCACCGCCTGGAATAGACGCAGCCAATCTTCCAACGTCAGATCGCCAGGACGACGGGATGGGTCTATGCTGGCAGCCTTCAAAAAAGCCTCCGCCACCTGAGGGGACACCTTAAGCCCAAGGGCCAGGGAGTTGCGTATCTGCTTGCGGGGCGCCGCGAAGCCGGCCTGAGCCACCTTCAGCAGCGCCTCCATATCCTCGGCAGGTACAAGGGGCTGTGGCCGCACTTCCAGCCTCACCACCGCCGAATAGACCTTGGGGGGAGGCCGGAAGGCCCACGGCGGGATGACGAAGAGAAGGCGTGGGATCGTTAGCAGCTGGGTCTCCACGCTCAAGTAGCTCATCTTGCCAGGGGGAGCCACCATGCTCTGGGCCACCTCCAACTGCAAAGTGACCACTAGCCACCTGGGCTGGGAGGTGGCCCTCAAGAAATGTCTCACCACCGCCGTACCGATAGAGAAGGGGAGGTTACCCACCACCACATAGGGGGCTCCAGCCCCCGCTATGGCTAGCAACTCCGCAGGGGTCACCTGCAGGACATCGGCCTGCACAACCCACAGGTGCGGAGTCCCGGAGAAGCGGTCCTGGAGTAGGGAGGCCAACCTCTCGTCCACCTCCACGGCGATGAGCCTAGAGCAGTATGGTAGCAAGAAGCGGGTGAGGTTGCCTGGGCCCGCTCCTACTTCGATAACCGTATCGTTAGGGCTGGGGCGCGCGGCCTCAGCTATGCGATGCAGGTAGCGGCCTTCCACCAGCCAGTGCTGGCCCAGGGCCCGCCGACGCCCCCTCGATATGACAAGACCCCCCACAAGATCTACGATAGCCCATCACTCCAGGATGTAGATGGTGACGTAGCCCGTGCGCCAGTCGGGAATGACGTCCTCAGGGTAGGCCAAATCGATGACGTAGCCGCGGACGGCCCCGCCCGTATCGGCGGCCAGGGCCATGCCATAGCCGGGGATACAGAGCCTCGTGCCCAGGGGTATGACAGCAGGGTCTACAGCCACGATCCCCTTGCGCACCGGCAGGCCAGTAGCCGTCGTATATCCTGCGCCCCCCTCGCCCGGCTGATACCAGGTGGCCCAAACGGTGAGGGCCTGCTTATAGGGTATGCCGGCGCACTCATCTGTGGTAGCCCGGGCCAAGCCCACCCCCCTCACAATGATGGTGGGCTGGGGGGCGATCATCTCCTCGCCCACTGGCCTCCTCTCCCACAGACGCCCGTCTTTGTAGACCACGTCATAGTGATGACGACGCAGGCCGTCCCGTCCCTGGGCAGCCACATAGCTCTGCCCCGAAGGCAAGGTGGGGTCATGGCGGTATTCGATGGGATGGGGGACCACCTCCTCCACCGTCTCCCTGGCGACCAGAACCCTTGTGATACGGACCACTGCTTCGTCTCTAAGTGGGGTGTCCAATGGTGGCGTCACCTCATCAAAGGGGCCCAAGGAGAGCCATTGCTCCGCCAGCAGCTGTTCCACGGTGGTTGCCTGGGTGCGCAACCTTCTTGACTGGCCCCCCACCACCAACTCCACGTCCTTAGCGCGCACCACCACCACATGCAGACCTGGGCTGAGAGGCCAATATGGGGGCGGGTACACCATATCACCTACCTCCAGGTGCACACCTAGGCTGGCCAGGCCGTCGCCCACCGTCCCTGGCTCAGTGGTGACCCAGAGGGGGAACCCGTCCTCCACTACCCATTGAACGTGGTCAGCAGATAACACAGAAGAGGCTTCTTGGCTGGAAAGGGCAGTCTCCAGGATCTGCTCGCCAAAGAAAGGCAACAGTGCGGAGGCCAACAACAGGCCACCTAGTACAGCCACCGGGGGTCGCCTCTTAAGGCGGCCCTTTAAGTTGTCTTCCTTCACACCCCTTTCCTGTCTTTCCTTTGGTGCAGGCGGCCGTGCACCCACCTTCGACACGGCGCCACGGCCTTGCCCCCGGGCTTAGGCTCCGGCCAGGGTGACCTATGGCACCCAGGGCGCCTACTTACCGCTGCTCCCTTCCGGGCCTGACGGGGTTCATAGGGCCCCGTCGCACAGGGCCTAGCCATCATCACCCTCACCTGAGGGCAGACACCCCAGCCCCGGCCTCGGGCGGGAGTTCGGCCCCGCTATGGCGGATTGCGGGTTCAGGGCACCGCCAGCTCCCCGCCTAGCACGGCCGCCCCCATAGACATTGCCCGTTTTCACGACTTCTGTCAACCCCACCTTGCCCCCTAGGGCTGCCTGATGTAGAATGACGCCCGCATCCTGGGGACATGAGGGTCGAAAAAGGGATTATCCTGGCTGCCGGGTTCGGCACCAGGCTTCTGCCCGCTAGCAAGGCCGTGCCCAAGGAAATGCTGCCCCTGCTGGACCGACCCATCATCCAGCATATAGTGGAGGAGGCGGCGGCAGCGGGCATCACTCAGCTGGTAGTGGTGGTCTCCGAGGGCAAGGAGGCCATCGCCTCCCACTTCTCTCCCTCCCCCCAACTGGAGGAGGCCCTGGCTGCTAGAGGAGAAGGGGCCATGCTGGAAGAAGTGCGGCGTCTCTCATCGCTAGCGTCCTTGGCCTTTGTATACCAGCATGAGCGGCTGGGGACGGGCCATGCCCTTCTCCAGGCCCGCCATCTCCTGGGCCAGGGGCCCTTCGCCCTGTTTTACCCCGACGACATCATGGTGGGCGACACCCCTGCCATCGGCCACGTGGCTGAAGCCTATGAGCGATACGGCCGGCCTATCCTGGGAGTATGTCCTGTGCCTCCCAAAGATGCCCACCGTTACGGCCTCATCTCCGGCATACCCCTGGGCGATGGCCTATACCGGGTGGCGGCCACGGTGGAGAAGCCTCCGCCCGGGGAGGCCCCCTCCAACCTAGCCCTGGTGGGGAGGATGGTCCTTACCCCTGAGGTCTTCTCCTGCCTCGACGAGACCCCTCCAGGGAGGGACGGCGAGATATGGCTCACAGACGCCCTGGGGCTCCTCTGTGCCCGCAGTGAGGTCTACGCCTATGTCCTCCCCCATCGGTGGCTGGACGTGGGCAACCCCTTGGGGCTGTTGCGGGCCTCCCTTGTTCTCGCCTGTCGTGCTCCCCGTTGGCAGGCATCCTGCCAACAGATGCTGGAGGAGGTAACATCGGAGTTTGGGCCCCCATCTTGAGATGCGCGTCCTGGTGCTGGGCATCCCCCTTCCCCACCCCGACTTCGATAATTACTCTTTCCTCAGCGCTCCTTCGTTCTTCGACTACGAGGTGATGGTGGTAGAGGCCCAAGCCCTGACGACGGCCATAGCCCAGGTGGTGGCCGGCGAGCCAGCCCACCATGCTTTCGATGGACGTCGGGTGGTCAACGGTCCCAGCTCACCCCAGACTATCTCCGTGGCAGAGCTGCTGCGCCTACGCCGCCTGGAGACCCGCCTCTTTCTGGAGCGAGGGGGCCTTCTAGTCCTCTTCGCCTATCCTGATGTCCCTGTTCCCGGGGTGGAGGGGCTCGGCCACCTCCACCGCTACTATTGGCTGCCTGAGCCCGGCCGCCCCTGGCATGAGATGCTGACGCCAGGGTTTGGCGGCCGCGGCGTCATCTTAAGCGATGATTCCCATCCCTTTGCGTCCTATGTGCGGGAGTATGGGCGTCGTCTCTCCTTCCACGCCTACCTGACCGAGAGGGAGACGGAGGCACGGGTCTTCGCGCGCAGCCCTGGAGGGGCAGGGGTGGCCGCCGAGCTTGCCCTTGGGGGTGGGCGCCTGGTACTTTTGCCTCCGATAGGGGACCTGGACCCTACCTACGATCGGATACCATTGGCCCAAGTCCTTCATGGGTGTATCTTGGCTGCCTGGGAGACCTTGGGCCAGAAGATGGGGGGCAGATAGCAATGGAGAGCTTAAAGGGGAAATGGGCCCTTATCTTGGGGGCCTCCAGCGGTCACGGCGCGGCCACGGCCATTGAGCTGGCCCGTCATGGCATGAACATCTTCGGCGTCCATCTAGATCTGCGGGCTACTTTGCCCAACGCCCAACGGGTCATCCATCATATCCAGGATCTGGGATGCCAGGCCGTCTTCTTCAACACCAACGCCGCCGACGATGCCAAACGCCAAATGGTGTTAGAGGCCATTCGAGAGCGGCTGTCGCCTGGAGAGCACGTTAAGGTCTTTATGCACTCTTTGGCCTTCGGCACCTTGCGCCCCTATGTCCCGGCTAATAGGGAGGAAGCCGTAACTCGTGCCCAGATGGAGATGACCCTGGATGTCATGGCCCACAGTCTGGTCTACTGGGTGCAGGACATGTTTTATAAGGGGCTGCTGGGGCCCGGGAGTAAGGTGTTCGCCATGACCAGCGCTGGCTCCCACCGCGTCTACCCCACCTATGGGCCGGTGGGGGCGGCCAAGGCCGCATTAGAGTACCACGTCAGGCACCTGGCCGTGGAGCTGGCCTCCAGGGGCATCGCCGTTAACGCCATCCAGGCCGGTGTCACCGACACCCCTGCCCTGCGGAAGATACCTGGCCATGAGGTTATGCTCCAGTACGCCCTAGAGCACAACCCGGGGGGCCGTATCACCACCCCTGAGGACGTGGCCAGGGCCATAGCCCGCCTCTCCCAGGACGACTCGCCTTGGCTTACGGGCAACATCATCCGTGTCGATGGCGGCGAAGACCTAGTCATGATATGAGGAGGTGAGCCTTGATCGAGATCGGCCGCGACCTATACAGGCGCTTGGAGATCGCCGACGCAGACGGCGAGGTCCTCTTGACTATAGAGCGCCTCCCTAACGGCAACGTCATGGTGGAGGGGCGCATTTACGGCCGCAATGGCCGACTGCTGGTGACCATCGACCCCGACGGCATCAGGGAACACGGCCCGGTGCAGGTAATGTTGGGCGGCGGCCCCCCTGGCTAACGGCGGCGCCGCCCCCGCCGTGCCGGGAAGAGCCCTGCCTCCCGTAAGCGGTCTATAGGGTGCATCACCCCCGAGGCATCACGGTATCGCCAGAACCTCCAGCCGTTGTGGGCGTACCCCAGGATAGCCACCGCCGCCGCCGAGGGGCTGGGATAACGCCTTCCGTCAATCTCCACTGCCCCATCCCGATGTAAGAGGCCGCGATAGCTGCGCCCCCCAGCCTCACCTATCACCGCCAGCGGGAAGAGCAATTCCTCCGCCCGCTCCCCCTCCCCACCCCTCGCCTCCAGCTGCTCCAGCCGCCACTCCAACAGCTCCAGCGACGACCGCGCTAGGGCCGCCAGCCGCCTCAGCTCCTCCAGTTCCCCCTTCATCACCTATATAGGTAAGCCCTAAGGGGATCTTTAGTCAACCTATGCCGTCATCACTCGCCACCGAATCGGCGTGTTAGGCAGTTTAGCATTCTTAGTTTCATCTTTTGTCTTACTAAGTTTGACCTTAGGCAACTTGAGGTGGCGAGGGGGGCGGTGGTAGCATAGGGGGTGTATGGAGAGGGAGCGGATACGCAATTTCTGCATCATCGCCCACATCGACCACGGTAAGTCCACCTTGGCCGACCGTATGCTGGAGGTCACTGGGACCCTCCCGGCGCGGGAGATGGGAGAGCTGGTTCTGGACGATATGGAGCTGGAGCGGGAAAGGGGGATCACCATTAAGGCCTCCGCTGTGCGTATGCTCTACAAGGCGCAGGACGGCCAAGAGTATGAGCTAAACCTTATCGACACCCCTGGCCATGTGGACTTCACCTATGAGGTCTCCCGGGCCTTGGCCGCCTGCGAGGGGGCCATCCTCCTGGTGGACGCCTCCCAGGGCATCGAAGCTCAGACTCTGGCCAACTTCTTCCTGGCCTTCGACCAGGGCCTTGTCCTCATCCCCGCCGTGAACAAGATCGACCTGCCCGGGGCCGAGCCTGAAAGGGTAGCCAGGGAGCTGTGCGACACCTTCGGCTTCCGCCCCGAGGAGATCCTCTTCATCTCAGCCAAGGAGGGCACAGGCGTTCCCCAGCTCCTAGAAGCGGTGATAGAGCGCGTCCCACCCCCTAAGGGCGATGCTGATGCCCCTCTGCGTGCCTTGGTTTTCGACTCCAAGTACGACCCTTATAAGGGCGTGATCGCCTATGTGCGGGTGGTGGACGGGCGCCTCCAGGCCCACAGGCCCCTGCGCCTCATGGCCACGGGCAGGTCCCTGGAGCCCCTGGAGGTGGGCTACTTCCGACCCCAGCTCGTCCCTTGTCCAGTCCTGGACACGGGCGAGGTGGGCTACGTGGCTACCGGCCTAAAGAGCGTGGGCGACTGTCGGGTGGGCGACACCATCACCTACCACGATCGCCCCGCCTCCCAACCCCTACCTGGATACCGTCCAGCCAAGCCCATGGTCTTCGCCGGCCTTTACCCCGCCGATAGCGAGGACTACCAGGGTCTGAGGGAGGCCCTGGAGAAGCTGCGCCTGAACGATGCTGCCCTCTACTTCGAGCCGGAATCCTCCCTCGCCCTAGGGCCGGGATTCCGCTGTGGCTTCCTGGGCCTTCTACATATGGACATCGTTCAAGAGCGGCTGGAGCGGGAGTTCGGCATGAACATCCTGGCCACCGCCCCTAGCGTGGAGTACAAGGTCCTCACCACCGATGGTCGGGAGGTCGCCGTACGGAGCCCCGCTGACCTCCCACCCCCTCACCAGATAGCCGAGATCCGTGAGCCCTGGATGGACGTCTCTGTCATCACCCCGGACCGTTATATCGGGGCCATCATGGAGCTGGTAACGGGACGCCGGGGCGAGTTCAAACACATGGAATACTTGGACCAGGGGCCCCGCGCCCGCGAGGGGGAACGCCGCGTCCTCCTGGAGTTCAGGATGCCCCTTTCGGAGATGCTCGTGGACTTTTACGACCAGCTCAAGTCCCGAACCCAGGGCTACGCCAGTATGGACTATAGCTTCGCGGAGTACCGGCCGGGCAACCTGGTGAAGCTGGACATCTTGGTCAACCAGCAGCCAGTGGACGCCCTCAGCCTCATCGTCCCTCAGGAGAAGGCCTATCAGGTGGGACGGGCCTTGGTGGAGAAGCTAAGGGAGCTCATCCCCCGCCAGCTGTTCGAGGTGGCCATTCAGGCGGCCATCGGCAGCAGGATCATCGCCCGCAGCACCATCAAGGCGCTGCGCAAGAACGTGCTGGCCAAATGCTACGGAGGCGACGTCACCCGTAAGAAGAAGCTCCTGGAGCGTCAGAAGGAGGGTAAGAAACGCCTCCGCCGCATCGGCCGCGTGGAAGTCCCCCAAGAAGCCTTCCTGGCCCTCCTTAAGCTGGAGCATCAACGCTAACCATATCTTAAAAAAGCGCCATGACCCGCGCTGCTAGATATGTGATGTGCTTGTGTGACCGCCCAGATCGTGGGGCCGTTTTTATCGCTATAGTTAGGGTGACCGGTGAGCGGAGGGGCACGGGGGAGCGGACCAGCCTTGGAGTTGGTTACCCACCACGCGGTGACAGGCCACCCAATGGGGGCGGTCGGCGGTGCCTACGTTGCGCCATTCGGGCACACGAGTGCGGCACTCGTCGATGGCGATGGGGCAGCGAGTATGGAAGACACACCCGGGGGGTGGGCGCAGAGGGCTTGGGATCTCCCCTTGCAGGATGATGCGCTCCCGCCGCGCCTCCACTGCCGGGTCGGGAACCGGCACCGCCGAGAGGAGGGCCTTGGTGTATGGGTGGAGGGGGTTCTCATAAAGCTCGTCCCGGTCAGCGAGCTCCATCAGCTTGCCCAGATACATGACGGCCACCCGGTTGCTTATATGCCTCACCACTGAGAGGTCGTGGGCGATGAAGAGATATGTGAGGTGGAACCGCGCCTGTAGCTCCTCCAACAGGTTAATGATCTGCGCCTGGATAGAGACATCCAGGGCAGAGACGGGCTCATCAGCCACGATGAAGGAGGGCTGCACCGCCAGGGCACGGGCGATGCCAATGCGCTGCCGCTGGCCGCCACTGAACTCATGGGGATAGCGGTTGGCGTAGAAGGGGTTGAGGCCCACCACCTGCATCAGCTGTTCCACCCGCTCCCGTCGCTCCTTTCGGTTTTTGACCAAGCCATGGATGACCAGAGGCTCAGCGATGATGCTCCCCACCGTCATGCGCGGATTGAGAGATGCGAAGGGGTCCTGGAAGATCATCTGCATGTGGCGGCGCATGCGCCGCAGGGCACCTGGTCGCATAGTGGTCAGGTCCTGCCCATCGAAGATGACGCGTCCACCTGTGGGCCTATGGAGCATAAGGACAGCACGCCCAAGGGTGGTCTTACCACATCCCGATTCGCCCACCAGCCCTAAGGTCTCGGCCCGCCGAATGTCCAAGCTCACGCCATCCACCGCCTTTATAACCCCTATCCGCCGCTGCAGGATAACGCCTGATGTCACCGGGAAGTACACCCGCAGGTCCTGCACCGAGACCAACACTTGGCCGTTGCCGATGGCAGGTGGGGCTTCACGGCCCGACGTCATCTTCCCCCTCCGTTACGAGCTGACCGGCGACGCTGCGTTGCCCACAACCCTCTGCCACTCCCAACAAGCTACCATATGCTCAGGCCCTACAGCCACCAAGGGCGGGCCTTCCACCTGGCATCGCTCCGTACGGAAGGTACAGCGGGGGTGAAAGGCACACCCTGGGGGCATGTGCACCATGTCAGGGGGAAACCCCTCAATGGGCTCCAGACGGGCTTTGCGGCCCTGGTCCAGGCGAGGCACCGAGCGCAGAAGCCCCAGGGTGTACGGATGGCGAGGGCGATGATAGAGCTCCATGGCGGGAGCCGATTCCACCACCTTGCCGGCATACATCACGTACACCCTCTGAGCATACCTGGCCACCACTCCTAGATTGTGCGTGATGATGAGGACAGCGGTCCCCAGCTCTCGCGTCAGCTGGGTCATGAGCTCTAGGATCTGGGCCTGGATGGTCACATCCAGGGCGGTGGTGGGCTCATCGGCTAAAAGTAGGCGCGGGCTACACGCCAGGGCCATGGCGATCATAACTCGCTGCCGCATTCCCCCGGAGAACTGGTGGGGGTAGCTGTCGATGCGCTTATGGGGCTCAGGGATGCCCACCATCTCCAGCAACTCGATAGCTCGCGCCCGTGCCTGCCGGGGATCCATCTTCAGATGGACCTCCAGCGGCTCCGTGAGCTGTCGCCCTATGGTGAGGACGGGGTTTAAGGAGGTCATGGGCTCCTGGAAGACCATGGCGATCTTGTGGCCACGGATGGAGCGTATGCCATCATCGTCCAGCTTGAGGAGGTCAACGCCCTCAAACCAGATCTCGCCGCTCACGATGCGCCCCGGGGGAGAGGGGATAAGACGCATGATGGAGAGAGCGGTCACCGTCTTCCCACAGCCTGACTCCCCCACCAGCCCAACGATCTCCCCACGGTGGATGTCCAGTGATACCCCATCCACCGCCTTAACGATGCCATTATCGGTGAAGAAGTAAGTAGAGAGGTTGCGTACCTTCAGAAGGAGCTCTGCCACAGCTCCACCTCATATCCAGTTTCGGCGTGGCTATTTTAAGGGAGACGATACCCCACGAGCAATAGCATCTCTGGCAGGGCCCGCCTGGCTAAACTGCCCGGGGAACGCTTGAGACACACTGCTTGCTCACTCTTGTGGTAACCTCGGGCGAGTTGACAGGAGATATGGCAACAAAGCGTTGTCGGCTTTCAGCGCCAACGCTTGCGCGGGTGTGGCCATGGTTGCTGGTGGGGAAGGCGGGACTCGAACCCGCACGCCGCTACGCGGCACGTGATCCTAAGTCACGCTCGTCTACCGATTCCGACACTTCCCCACCCTGAAAGGGCGCAGTGGCTGGAGGGCCGCCCGGGACTCGAACCCGGAACCCGCGGATTAAGAGTCCGCCGCTCTACCAGTTGAGCTAGCGGCCCAAATCCTATTTAGCGGCGCCACTAGGGGCCTTGTCAAGGGGAGCGGGGCTTGTCTTGCAAATGGCGGTGCTAGCTGAGGGTGGCAGGGATGGGGGGGCCGGGACAGGAGCGGGGGCAACAAGAGGCGCAGCAGCAGCCGCAAGGCCCCTGGCGATGGCCTCCAGGTAGGCCCGCTTCTGGGCCATGGAGGGGAGCATCTCCTGGAGGTAGCCACCGGCGAGGCTGGCCTTGATGGCCC
>Ga0197143_1000360_pt1 | contig 52497 bp, 55 predicted proteins | sample GBS70_MetaG_FD_148603 | JGI IMG/M metagenome (GOLD analysis project Ga0197143, IMG submission 148603) | Sediment microbial communities from Great Boiling Springs, Gerlach, Nevada, United States - GBS 70_MetaG | ecosystem: Environmental > Aquatic > Thermal springs > Hot (42-90C) > Sediment... | reverse complement strand
AACAGAGGGAGTTGTTACAGATTATGAAACTTCACCAACCTCAGTTTATTTTGAGAATTTACCTTTAAATGAGCCAAAAAATGTCGCCCAAAGGTTTGAAATTTCAGTAAATGGGGAAGGAGGTTATCAACTTTTTGTCTGGCAAAATCAAAATTTAATTTCAGCTAGCGGAGTTCAAATTAACCCTGCAAGTTCCACCAACGAATATCCTGCTCCTTGGAGCTCTGCTTGTCCTTTAGATTTTCAGGGTTGTTATGGATACCATACTGGTGATGATTCTTTATCTAATATTGGTTTAGGTCCTGCAAGATTTGCTCCAGACGATTCTTTCGCTGGTTTTGAGACACAAATGAAAGAAATAGGTTTCAATCCCCATCCGGTTTTAAATGAAGTTTTTGACATTATCTTTCGAATTGAAGTTCGCAATCTTCAACCTGCAAGCGTTTATCAAACTCAACTAACTTATGTAATTGTTCCCACCTTTTAATTCTTTAGATTTTTTCATCATTTTCTTTCTACCACCAAGTAGTAAAACTAGAGTAACTTACTTGAACGGACACAGGCGTTAGTCTGAGAAATAGCTCTAAATTTGAATCAACTGATTTTTATTCTCTTTGAAGCTCAGCTTCTGTTTTTTTTCTTTCTTTGATTTTTGCCTGAAGAATATCTTTATGAGAAAATTTTATTTCTCCCTTAATTTTAGTGTTAACAATCAATAAAGATCCTAAAATTTGAGTTTCAGATAAACTTAAATTTCCGTCGATTACTGCATCCACCATCACTATCTCGTTAACGGTTGCGTTTTCAAAATAGAAATTTCCAACTATTCTTCCTATCCTTTCTTGAAGATCCAATACGTTAACTTTTTTAAAATTTAATTTCCCCATTATTTTTGACTTATTCAAACTTATAAATCCTCTGATTTGAGTTCCTTCTAAGTCAACATTCTTTTTGAAAACGTTACCAGTTAAATTTAAACTTTCTCTAACAGAGAGTCTCTTTGAAACAAAATTTTCTCTGATTTCAGATTCAGAAAGATAAAAAGCTCCGTTGATAGTAGCTCCTTCTAAATTTACTTCTTTTTGAAAAATTACATTATTGAAATAAGCCTGCCCTAAAATTCTGGCATTTTTGAAAATAATTGGAACTTTAATTTGCCTATCAGAAATTATAAATCCATCTATTGTTTTTCCAGAAAAATCTGCTACTCTTCCCCTTTTTTCAGCTTCGGAAATAGCACTAATTAAATAAATTTGCGGTATAACTCTTTCCATTATATAATTATTATAGGAGAATAAATCGAAAAGATAAATATGGCACCTAAATATTTTTTCCTCCTTTTCTTTTCCATTTTTCTTGTTCTTAGTGCTGCTTTTTACATTAAAGGCGAGCAAGAAAACCCCCCTGTTATTTCAAATGTAAAAATTTTAGATATTACCACTTCTTCAGCAGTAATTTCTTGGACTACTGACAAACCAGCTGATTCAATAGTTAATTACGGGTTGGACAGAAATTATGGAATAATTAGAGATGCTACTTTTAAAACCGAACATCAAATAGTTTTGGACAATCTCTTACCGAACACTGATTATTATTTTCAAGTGGCCTCGGTAGATGAACACGGAAACCAATCAGCGAGTAAGGGTTTCATTTTTTCCACAAAAAAATTAATTGAAGTACCTGGAGTGGAAAGGTTTGGAGAAGAAGCAAAGTTGGTTGAAAAAGCAATTGAGGCTGTTTATCAAATGAAAAAAGAGACAGCGATTGCTTTCGTTAAAGAAAAAATCGAGGAGATTGGAGCAGAAAAAGCAGAAGAACTAGTAATCATTGGAGATCCAAGAGTAGAAGTTGGCGAAGATTGGGCGAAGATTTCTTGGGTAACTAACAAGGAAGCAAATTCAATAGTGGCTTTAGTCCCTGAATCAGATTTTAACCCCAAAAGTGCAGATCCTTATATAATGAAAATTGGAGAACCAAACGAATACACTTTAAATCACTTAGTTGAGATTAAAGGTTTAAAACCTGCTACTACTTATCATTTTCAGGTTCAATCTACTCCAAGAGTAGGCGAAACTGTAAAGAGTGAAGACAGAACTTTTACTACCCTTTCAATATTTCCTGTAATTTCAAACCTTCAGGTGATAAAAATTGAAGAAGATGCAGCAACTTTAAGTTGGCTAACAAATATTCCTTGCGCGAGTTTAATTGAATATAAAAATCTAAAAACTGGAGAAGTGAAGCAAGTTGGGGATCCAATTTTTACAACCATTCATAGATTCAGGCTTTCCAATTTAGAATTTGATACGACTTATCAAGTGATTGTAATTGCAGAGAGCGAGCAAGGGGACAAGGCAAAATCTCAACCGATTACTTTCACAACTATTAAAGATGAACAACCTCCTGTGATCTCAAACATTACTGTGGATTCTACTCTTTATCCTGGCGAAGAACAAGTGAGGGTTCAAGTAGTTGTGAGCTGGAGAACTGATGAAAACGCTACTTGTCAATTCTTCTACCAAGAAGGACTTATTGAGGGCGTTGAAGAAATAGCCCTTCCTCCAGAGAATGAATTTTCTCAAAAGCACATTCAGGTGATTACAGATTTTGCACCAAACACCACTTATAAGTTCTGGATAAAGTGTAAAGATAAAACTGGAAACGAAGCAAAATCAGATTATTTTACTCTTTTAACTCCTACAAGAGAAAAAAGTATCTTAGATATTATTATCGAAAATCTTGAGGCTACCTTTGGGTGGGTAAAGAAAATTGGATTTTAAGAAACATGCCAGAACCATTAATCGTTGCGAGAAATTTAGAAATTTATTACAACTACGGGAAATCGAACGAGTATTACGCTTTAAAAAAAGTAAACATTGAAATTTATCCTCAAGAATACATTGTTTTCTTTGGTCCTTCAGGTTGCGGAAAATCCACAATGCTCTATTGTATTTTGGGAGCTTTGCCTTATACTTTCGGAGAATTCTATATTGGAGGACAGGACCCTTATAAGCTTTCGCCAAAAGAATTAGTTAAATTCCAACAAAAAACTGTAGGAATTATTTATCAACAATTCAACCTTATTCCTTCATTGAACGTTTTAGACAATGTGGCTTTGCCTCAAATCTTTATGGGAATACCCCCAGCACAAAGAAAAAAAAGGGCAATGGACCTTTTAGAAAGGTTCGGTATTGCAGAACAAGCAAAAAAACTTCCAACAATGCTTTCTGGCGGGCAACAGCAAAGAGTCGCAATTTGCAGGGCCTTAGTGAACAATCCTGATATTTTACTAGCAGATGAGCCAGTAGGCAACTTAGATGAGGCATCTGCAAAAAAAGTAATGGAAACCCTAATGGAAATTAACCAAAAAGAAAAAAAGACAATAATTTTGGTTTCTCACGACCCAAGATACTTGGTTTTTGCCCATCGAGTTTATTTCATGAGAGATGGTAGAATTGAAAGAGAATTTATTAATCCAGAAAGAACACAAATAAAACCCATTGAAAAAGGAGCTTCCTTAGTTTCAGAAACTGAAAAACTAGCAAGACTTTTTCCTTATGCCTCACCCGAGGAGCTAAAAGTAAAAAGTATTGTTAATTATTTAACCCAAGAGTTAACCTTTGAACAATTAGAGAGATTGGAAAAATTGGTGAGGTTAGTTATTGAAAGAAAAATGAGTACTCAAATGCTTTACGATTTTTTAATTTCACCCTTTGAAAAAGGGGGGATAGAAATTAATCCAATTAGAGCTCAAGAAATGATTAGGAAATTGGATGAAATATTGAAAGAGTCGCTAGAAGTTAAAAGATTTAGGAGAAAATTAGAAGAAGAGGAATTAGATGAGACAAAAGTCCACGTAAAAAGATTGAGAATGGCTCTTTTGGACCAATACAAGGGTGAAATTAAACCCATTCAAGTAAAAAGACTAGAAGAAGCAATAGAAGATAGGCTAGCAGGTTATATTAATAAAGATGAATTTTTCCAAAAACTTGATTTACCAATAGAAAAGGGAGGGGCAGGTTTTAAGAGAAATACTGCTAGAAAATTCACCGTTTATCTAGAAAAATTAATTGCTCAGGGAATATGAGAATCCAGGATATTTTTAATCTTTCAATTAGGGCTTTCAAAACAAGACCTACTAGAACAGGCCTTACAATTTTGGGCATGGGGGTTGGATTTGCGGCAGTAGTTGTTTTAGTTGGTTTTGGTTATGGTTTACAACAAATTATGCTAGAGAAAATCATTTTTGGTGAAGCACTCTTGAGTTTAAATGTTTCCAATCCTGCATCAAAAGTAGTAACTCTTACTCCAGAAACAATTGAAGAAATTGCGAAGATTGAAAACGTAGAGAGAATTTCACCCCTAGCTAGTTTTCCAGGAGTAATTACCTTTCAAAACATTTCCACAAATATTACTTTAAATGGAGTTAAAGAAGATTATTTTAGTTTAGCAGGAATTAAAATCTTAGTTGGTGATTTTTTCAAAAAAGACGAAAGAGAGAAAGTGATCATTTCAACTACAGTTCTAAGATTATTTAATAAACAACCAGAAGAGATTTTAAACCAGCCTGTGAAATTTAAAATCCTCTTAACAAAACCTGGTAGTGAAGAAAAAGAAGAAGTCGCAATACCTGCTACTTATTTTGTAACAGGAATAATCGAAAACCCTTTGCCAGTAGTTTTTCTTCCTCTTTCTGAGTTAACCTCTCGGTTTACATTTCCTTATTATGAGTCTGCGAGAGTAAAAGTTACTCATAACAAGTTTCTAAACGAAGTTCAAACTAAAATTATTGAAAAAGGTTTCACAGTCACTGCACTTTCCAAAACTGTAGAACAAGCCAACAAAGTGTTTAAAGCAATTCAATTAACCCTGGGACTTTTTGGAGCCATTGCTTTAATCGTTTCTGCCATCGGAATGTTTAATACTATGACAGTTACCCTTTTGGAAAGAACGAATGAAATCGGAATAATGAGAACTATCGGAGCTTCTTCAACCGACATTATGATGATGTTTTTGGGAGAATCTACCTTAATGGGTTTTTGTGGAGGCATAGTGGGACTTATTTTAGGCGTAACTATTGGTAAGACGATTAACGTTTTGTTGAATGTAATAGCTGTTAAAATGGGTGGAATGGCGGTCAAATTGGTTGTTTTCCCCCTTCCATTTTTAATTTTTATACTTTTATTTTCCTTGGTAATGGGTTTTTTAACTGGGCTTTTTCCTGCAAGACGAGCTGCTTCCCTTAATCCTTTAGAAGCGATAAGATATAAGTAGTAGACACAATTTTTTATGATTTTTGGTAAAATAAAGAAAAAGGATTTTTAAAAAAGGTCGAGGCAAATTAAAAAATAACAAATGCCAGAAAAAGTTAAGAAAAATCTTTTTTCAGCGATCGCTGGAGGACTACTAGTTTTTTTGCTTTTAACAATAATTCTTAATGGAAGATGGAATGTTCAGAAAGCAAAAGCAGATACGGTCACTACTACTGTAACAGTCGTTAACTCAGCTCCTCAATGGACAGTTTATCCTTTTGAAGATCCAGTCTCAGCCACGACTACTCCAACCAATGTTGGAGCTTACGTTACCTTCAAGGCAGTAGCAACCGATGCCAACGCTGATGATTATTTCTTGGCAGTTTGCAAGACTAATCAGATCCAGCCAAATTCTGGGGCTCCACCAACTTGTCCAGGTGGTGCTTGGTGTGTATCTGCAACGACAACTTCAGGAACCACTTCAACTTGCTCTTATTTAGTTCAAGAAACAGATACTTCAGAAACTTATGAGTGGTATGCTTTCGTTTGCGATGCTTTTGAAGGACAACCAATGTGTAGTTCTGTTTCACAAGGGGAAGGTGATTCTGGTTCTCCTTTTGTAGTAAATCACAGGCCAAATTTCACTTCAGTATCTAATGATAGCCCGAAAGATCCAGGACAGACAGTAACTTGGACAACTGTAGCTTCTGATCCAGATACCCTGAGAGGAGGAGACAATATTAAACTCTTTGTTTGTTCAACAAACGAATTTGACCCCTCGACAGGTTGTGCCAGCACAACTTTAGCAACCTCTACTTTTGTCTTGAGCAATCCTTCAGCCAATTATCAAATTCCAGTACCAAAGCCGGATATGGCCTACGATGGCTATGTTTTCATTATTGATGAATTTTATCTTGCTGCCACTGGAACTGCTCAAGGATCAAATAGTCAATGGATAGTAAATAATGTTCCTCCAACAGTGGTTACATCAACGATCACTATTTACAATTGGGACGGAGCTACTGACAGACTTATTCTCACAACAGAAGCTGGCACTACTACTGGATTCAAAATAAGATATCAAATTATCGACAACAACAGTTGTTGGGCAGAAGGAGGCGGAAGCGAAATTTCAAATGTTTTAGCTTATGTTTATCGATCAGGAATTGGGCAAGCAGGTTGTGATAGTGCTGGAGAAGCTAATAATAACAATTGTTATCCAGAAATTACTACTTTTGAATTGGACTCTTGTTCAGGACCAGAACAAGCATCCATCTGGGCAACGACAACTTTTACTCTCTGGTACCATGCAGAGCCGACTGTCACTTCAACTCCTTGGGAAAGTGAATTTTGGAAAGCCTCAATTAAAGCTATAGATGATGATGGAGCATCTTCTGATTTGGGAGAAGGTGGCGAAATTGAATTGGATGCATTTTTGGCACTAGCTATTGAAGAATCTGCAATTAGTTATGGAAGCGTTATTCCAGGAGAACCATCAGAAGAACAAACGACAACTATTAAAGCCACTGGCAATACTGGTTTAGATCAAGATTTAGGAGGGAATCCCATGGTATGTAGCCAAGAAGGAAGTTGTGGAACTAGCACAATTTCTGTGGACAGACAGTATTGGTATTTAGTTTCGGGAACCGATTGGGGACAACTTCCAACTAGTACCCAACGGGACTTTTTGTCTGCAAGCACGACTCCGGTTTATTCTCAGTTAGAATGTCCAAAAAGTACGAGTACCACTCCAGCATCAAAACCGACTTATTGGAAAATAAAGGTAGAAACTGCACAACCTAGAGGACTTTACACTGGCTTGAACTACTTTTTTGCTAGAATGAGCACTTCCAGCGCTTGGTAAGCCAAAGTTTTTATTATTTTTTGATTTTTTAACCAAGATGATTTCCCAAGAAAATTTGGGGAAAATTGGGATATTAATATTCTTTTTGTTTTTTTGTCAAACAGCTTTTGCTGGTTTTGGAATTTCCCCTCCATTTTTGCGCAACGATAATTTAACAAGAGGTTCCTATTTTGAAGAAAAAATATATTTGGTAAGAGGAGATCCGGTTGAGGATTCAAAAGTTACAATTACAATTAACGTTCCAGGCGCAGATAATTGGATAAAGATCGACAAAGGAACCTCTTTTATTTTGCCAAAAGGAGAGAGGGCAGTTCCGATAATAGTTAGCGTCCAAGTTCCAAACGATGCGCCCTACGGAAGGTACACTGGTTTTATGCGAATTACAGTTGAACCAAAAGAAGTACAACCAGGTCAAGTTGGAATTGCTCTTGGAGCTAGAGTTGAAGTTGATTTGAACGTCACTGAAAGAAAAATTTTTAATTTTATCGTTAGAGCAGTTGAATTTTTAGATTTGGAAGAAGGCTACAAATGGCTTTTCTTTTTTATTCCAGGAAAATTGGTTATGAAAATGACAATTGAAAATACTGGAAACTTAGCAGTGACCCCAACAAAAGTTCATTTGGATATTTACGACATGCTCAAATCAAAAATTTTAGAATCTCTAGACAGTGTAAAAATCGAAAATAAAGTTTTACCTTTTCAAACTGGCAATGTCTTTGCAATTTTTAAAACAAAACTCCCAAAAGGAAATTACTGGGTCAAATACAAAATTTTCAAAGAAAAAGATGTAGTAAAAGAGGGAGAGTTGGCAATTAATATTAAAGAAAAAGGTACCATTCCTGGTTATAAAGGATTTAGCCTTCTTGGAGCAATATTTATTGGAAAAGAAAAGATTACGCTTTCAATACTTTTGATTATTTTAACTATTGGAGTTTTAGCTGTTTTTTCCAAAGTCCTTAAAGGATTTTTTAGAAAAAGAAAATGATTTTTATATGAGATTATGGAAAGAGTTTGTAAAATTTTTTTCAATTTCAATTTTTTTGTTACTTCCTACCTTTGCTTTAAAAACTTTTGCTCAAAAACAAATTCCCACGATAGTTGGCATTTCAGTTTGTGGTGATGGTCAAATTGATGGATTTGAAGTTTGCGATGGAGACAATTTTGGAGGAAAAACCTGTGCAAATTACGGATACAATAGAGGATATTTACTTTGTGTCGACAATTGTACCAGAATTTCAATAGAGAAATGCTATGTTGAACCTGGAGGTATGGGTGCAGGAGGTGGGGGATATCCTGGAGGAGCAATGAGACCTTTGGGACCTACCACTTTAATCATTCTGGGGAAGGCCTATCCAGATACTGAAGTTAAAATTTTAAAAGACGGAAAAGAAATTGCCAGAGTGAAAACAGATTCCCAAGCTAATTTTTCTTGGCAAACCACTGATATTACACCGGGTGTTAATTCCTTAAGTTTTTGGGCAGATGATAAATTCGGTTTAAGGTCAATTTTGTACACTTTGACCTTTGAGGTAATGCCAAATGCAGTAACAACAGTCAGAGGTGCTTATTTGCCCCCTACTATCGGAGTTGAAAAAAACGTTGTGAAAAGAGGAGAAAGATTAAAAATTTTTGGTCAAACAATTCCAGAAGCTAAAGTGCCAGTTTTTATTTCGTCTCCAGCTGAGATTGTTCAAGAAACGACTTCTACAAAAACCGGAGAATGGGATCTTTTATTTGATACTACTCCTTTAACCGACGAATCGATGCATACTGCAAAATGCCAATTTAAAGCAACAATCGAAGGAAGCACAGTTGTAAGCGGTTTCAGCAGATTTGTAACTTTTTATGTTGGTAAGATGGCGCCTGCTGGAATTTGCCCTGGAGCAGATTTAAATCAAGATGGAAAAGTAAATTTGATTGATTTTTCAATTTTGCTTTACTATTGGGGGACTAATAATTCTTGCGCAGATCAAAATCAAGATGGAGTGGTGAATCTAGTTGATTTTAGTATCATGATGTATTACTGGACAGGATAACATGAAAACTCAAAATTCAAAAATCAAAAGTCAAAATTTCAACTTGAGGTTAAAAACTTTAATTTTGGCGTTAGTTTTTTTAAATTTGCCAACTTTTGCTTTTGGGGCAAGTTTGTATTTAGATCCCAAAGAAGGGGAGTATTTTTTAGGGGACCATTTTGGAATCAAAATAAGAGTTGATCCGGAAGGAGAATGCATTAACACAATTTCAGTTGATTTGTTATTTCCAAATGATATTTTGGTTCTAGAGGGCATAGATTTTGGAGAATCAATAATAACTATTTGGGTCGACAAACCTTCTAGCGGAGACATTCAAAAAATTAACGAGAATGGAAAAATTTCTTTTGCTGGAGGGATTCCAGGAGGGTATTGTGGAAGAATTCCAGGCGATCCTGGAATGACCAATGTAGTAGCCGAGCTTAGATTTTACATTCCTTCAATGATCGTAGGTGAAATGTCAGAAAAAACGAGAGAAGTTAAACTCTTGGAAAGTTCTCAAGTCTTTTTAAATGACGGGAGAGGTACTTTAGCAAAAATTAGTGTTCAGGGTGCAAAAATTAAAATTTTGCCAACTAGCGGTAAAGGACTAAATGAATGGAAAGAAAAACTGTTAAATGATACTACACCCCCAGCACCTTTTGAAATTCAAATTCACAAAGATTCTTCGATTTTTGATGGAAAATATTTCATAGTTTTTTACACTACAGATAAAGAAACAGGTGTCGATTATTATATGGTGAAAGAAGGAGAAAGGGAATGGAAGATAGCAAAAAGTCCTTATCTTTTAGAAAATCAAAATTTGGATGAAGAAATAAAAGTAAAAGCAGTAGACAGAGCAGGCAATGAAACGATTGCTACCTATTATCCTCAAAAACCTAAAGAGTTCAAAGACACTACTCCCAAAAATCAGACTACAGTGAAAAAAATTCTTTCAATTGCAATTTCGTTAATTTTGATTTTGGTCCTCATTTTCATTTTAGGTTTTTTAATCAAGAAAAAACTTTTAAACAAAAAAGTTAAAAATCGTTCAATCTAATTTTTATTTCAAAAACAACTTTGCTATAATAAAAAAATGTCTTTGGGCAAGAAAATAATTTTCGTTTTTTTAATAGGAATTTTTTTGGGAGGAAGCTTTTATATTGGAATTTTAGTTGGAAAATCGCAGTGCAAGGTTTGTCCGCCAGAAGAAATTAATTTTTCTCTCTTTTGGGAAGCCTACTACAAACTCAAAGAAAAATTTGTTGATAAATCAAAAATTGATCCAAAACAAATAGTTTATGGAGCAATTTCTGGCATGGTGAAATCTTTAGGAGATCCTTATACAATCTTTTTAACTCCTGAAGAGACAAAAAGATTTGTAGAAGATGTGAAAGGAACTTTTGAAGGAATAGGAGTTGAAATAGGAATAAAGAAAGGACAATTACAAGTAATTGCGCCTCTTGAGGGTACTCCAGCTTATAAAGCAGGCTTGAAAGCAGGGGACAAAATTTTAAAAATAAACAATACTCCTACTATCGATTTAACCCTTGAACAGGCGGTTTCAATGATTAGGGGACCCAAGGGGACTAAGGTAAAGCTAACAGTATATAGGGAGGAATGGGAAAAAGAAAAAGAAATTGAAATTGTGAGAGATGTCATTGAAATTCCTTCTTTAAAGTGGGAAGAAAAAGATGGAATAATTTACTTGAAAATTTACCACTTTACAGAAAAAGCAGCATCAGATTTTGGAAAAGCTGCAATTCAAATTTTAAATTTATCTACAAAAAAGATGATACTAGATTTGAGAAACAATCCAGGAGGATATCTAGAAGTAGCTCAAGAAATAGCCGGTTGGTTTATAGAAAAGGGCAATACAGTGGTCATTGAAGAATTTGGAGATGGTCAAAGAAAAGAATATAAAAGTGAGGGACCTGCTTATTTTGCAGATTATAAAATTGTGGTTTTAATAAATGAAGGTACAGCTTCTGGAGCTGAGATTTTGGCTGGAGCCTTGCGAGATAATCTTGGTATATTATTAATAGGAGAAAAATCTTTTGGCAAAGGCTCTGTTCAACAATTGGAACGGTTGCGCGAAGGATCCTTGAAGGTTACTGTAGCTAAATGGTTGACACCAAAAGGAAAGTTAATTTCTGATGTTGGTTTAGATCCTGACGAAGTGGTAAAATTAGAAGAAGATAAAGATTCTCAACTCGAAAGGGCAATTGAAATCTTAAAAAACCTTTGATATAAAAAATCCTATGAAAGTAATTTTGTTGAAAGATATTGAAAATTTAGGCAAAAAATACGAAATAAAAGAAGTTTCAGATGGTTACGCTAGGAATTATTTAATTCCAAAAAAATTGGCCAAAGTTGTCAATGAGAGGAATTTGAAATGGCTAGCAAAACAGAGAGAAAAGGAAGAAAAGAAAGCAGAAGAAGAATTAAAGAAAATACAAGAAGCTGCATCTGCCATCGATGGACAAGAAATAGTAATTCCTGTAAAAGTTGGTGAAGAAGGTCAACTTTATGAATCAGTTACTATCCAGAAAATCTATGAAAAATTGAGAGAAGAAGGTTTTGAGATTAAAAAGAATCAAATAATACTCCCATCTCCAATAAGAGAATTGGGAGAATTTTCGGTTAAGATTAAATTTCCCCATAATCTTGAAGCAGAAATAAGGGTTATAGTTGTTGAAGAAAAATAAAAAAATAATGCCTCCAAGATATATTTTTGTCTGTGGAGGAGTAATGTCTGGAATTGGGAAAGGAACTGCCACGGCCTCGATAGGCCTTATTTTAAAATCAAAAGGATTTTCGGTAGAACCGATGAAAATCGATCCTTATTTAAATGTTGACGCTGGAACAATGAATCCTTTAGAGCATGGAGAAGTTTTTGTCACAAAAGATGGAATAGAAACAGACCAAGATATTGGAATTTACGAAAGATTTTTAGACCAGGAATTAGAAAGAAAAAATTATCTCACATCAGGCCAAGTTTACTGGAGTGTTTTAAATAAAGAAAGAAATTTTGAATTTGGAGGCAAATGTGTTGAAATCATTCCCCATGTGACAAATGAAATAATTTCAAGAATTAAAGCCTTAGGAGAAAAAACAGATTTTGTATTAATTGAAATCGGAGGTACCGTAGGAGAATATCAAAACCTCTTATTTTTGGAAGCAGCAAGACAAATGAAATTAGAGAATCCAAAAAGAGTGATTTTTGTTTTGGTATCTTATTTGCCAATTCCTGAAATGCTTGGTGAAATGAAAACTAAACCCACTCAAACTGCTGTCAGATTATTAAATGAAGCAGGAATTCAGCCTAATTTTATTTTTGGGAGAGCCAAAATTCCCCTAGACGAACCAAGAAAAAGAAAAATCTCACTTTTTTGTAATGTTAAATTCGAAAACGTAATTTCTGCCCCTGACGTCGATTTTTTGTATGAAATTCCATTAAATTTTGAAAAAGAAAATGTTGGAAATAAAATTTTAAGGGAATTTCAAATTGCTCCGAGAAAAAGTAGATTGGAAGAATGGGAAGAGTTAGTAGAAAAAGTTAAAAAATCTAAAAAAACATTAAAAATTGGGATTTGCGGAAAATATTTCAAAATTGGAAAATTTGTTTTAATGGATTCTTATATTTCAGTTATTGAGGCAATAAAGCATGCTTGTTGGTATTTAAGAATAAAACCTGAAATTCATTGGCTGGACGCTCAGGATTATGAAAACAATCCAAAAAAACTGAAAGAATTAGAAAACTTTTCAGGAATTATTGTTCCTGGGGGTTTTGGAAGTAGGGGAGTGGAGGGAAAAATAAAGGTAATCGAATTTTGTAGAAAAAACAAAATTCCTTTTTTAGGGCTTTGTTTGGGAATGCAGTTGGCGGTTGTGGAATTTGCAAGAAACGTTTGCGGTTTAAAAGATGCAAATTCAATAGAATTTGATCCAAAAACGAAATATCCTGTGATCAGCATAATGTCAGAACAAAAAATTTTACTAAAAGAAAAAAAATATGGTGGAACAATGAGATTGGGAGATTATAAATGTCAAATTAAAAAAGGCAGTAAAAGTTATTTGGCATACAAACAAGAGATTGTTTTTGAAAGGCATAGACATAGGTATGAGTTTAACAATCAATTCAGAGAAACTTTAGAGAAAAGAGGAATGGTATTTTCTGGGATTAATCCAGAAAGAAATCTAGTAGAAATAATAGAGTTAAAAGAACATCCATTTTTCATTGCAACTCAGTTTCATCCAGAATTCAAATCAAGACCTTTAAGGCCCCATCCTTTGTTTAGAGAATTTGCACGAGCATGTTCGAAAAGATTAAAGAGTTTTTGAAAAAACATTTCGAGGAAATCGTTTTAATCATTGGAGTAATTTTGATTTCTTTATTTTCTTTTGCATTAGGATATATCACAGCAAAACAAGAGGAAAAACAACCAATTGAAATCGAATATGAAAGTAGCGATTATTGGAGCTTCAATTTCTGGTCTTTATCTTGCGTGGAAACTTTCAGAAAAGGGTAACGAGGTTTTTGTTTTTGAAAAAAGAGAAAAATTAACCGAAAAAGCTTGTTCGGGACTTTATTCTGAAAGAATTTTTGAATTTATTCCACAATCCAAGACTCTTGTGAGAAACGAAATTCATTCTTGTAAAATACATTTTCCTAAAAAAACGGTAACGATTATTTTTAGGAAAAAATTTTTTGTGTTTAATCGATTCGAACTTGATAATTTATTAAAAACTCTAGCAGAAAATTCAGGAGCTAAGATTTTTTTTAACAAAGGAATTTCTACTTCAGAACTTGAGAAAGTTTCTATCGAATTTGACAGGATTATCGGATGTGATGGTGCTAATTCAAAAGTAAGAGAATTTCTGAAACTACCTAAGCCAGAATTTTATTTGGGTATCAAAGGAGTGGAAAAAAGAGAGAATTTCTCAGATTTTGTGGAAACTTGGTCTACAGAAAATGGTTTTTATTGGAAAATACCTAGAGGAGATGAAACAGAATGGGGTGTGATTGAAAAACCCAAAATTGCAAGAAAAATTTTTGAAAACATTTCAGTAGGAAAACAATTAGAAAAAATTCAATCTGCTGTTATTCCTCAAGGGTTTATTCTTCCCAAGCATGAGAAAATTACTCTTTGTGGAGATTCTACTGGATTAACAAAACCCTGGAGTGGAGGAGGCGTAATTTGGACTTTAATGTGTGCAGATCTTCTTTTGAAAACTTTTCCAAATTTTTTGAGGTACTACAAGGAAACCAAAAAAAAATTTCTCTTAAACTTCATTTTTTCGAAATTAAGCAAAAAAGTAGTCTATCTTTTTGGATTTAAATTCCCCCTTTTTCTTCCACAAATTTACAAAATCGACGGTGATTTTTTAATTTAGATTAAGCGACATTTATATTTAAAATTGTAGAAAAGCTTTTATTTTAGAAAGGAGGGAAATTTTATTTTTATTCTATTTTATTCCATGATATTTTTTGTGAATTTCTTTTAACTGAGGTTTAGTCACGTGAGTATAAATTTGGGTTGTTGAAATATTTTTGTGGCCTAAAAATTCTTGCACTATTCTCAAATCAACTCCCTTACTTAAAAGATCGGTAGCAAAAGAATGTCTTAAGGTGTGACAAACTGTGGTATGAGGAAGACCAGCTAAGATTGCATATTTTTTTACCATTCTTTCCAAACTTCTAATAGTTAATCTTGTACCAGGATTTTTTCCTCGATAATTTATAAAAAGCGCTTCTTCTTTGTCTTTTCTGGTTTCCAAATATTTCCTCAACCAAAATATAGCTCTTTCTGAAAAATATACGGTCCTTGGTCTTTGTCCTTTCCCAATTATTGTAATTTCTAAATCCTTGGTATCAGGTTTTATTTTGATTTGATTTCTATTTAAATTTACAAGCTCTCCAACCCTCATTCCTGTAGAAAAGAAGGTCTCCAAAATTGCTCTATCTCTTAAGCCAATTTGAGTAGAAGTATCTGGAGCTTCCAGAAGTTTTTTGATTTGTTCTAAGGTTAAAAAATGAATGATTTTTTCAGTTTTTTTCTTTGGTAACTTAACTTTTTCAGGAGATAATGATTTTATATCTTTTTCTGCAAAAAAATTTAAAAATTGTCTTAGGGCAATCAAATAATAAGTTTGGGTAGAGTGCTTTAATGGCTTTTCGATTTTCCTTGAAAGAAATGCTTTGTACTTGTAAATGTGATCAAGGGAGAGTTGAAAGGGTTTTAAATTATCTAAATTACTCATTTTTAACCACTCGAAGAATCTTTTTAGAAATCTTGCATAATTTTCTTGACTTTTGGAAGAAAGCCCCTTTTCTACATCTAACCAATCTAAAAAATCATTAAAATAATCGATTATTCTTTTTTGATTTTCTTCTTTCATGTCGATTAAGGTAGCTTATGCGACATTTAATTACAGAATATCAAAATCAAGCCAGATTATCAACTACTTGTTTTACTCCCTTTTCTTTCTCAGGGGAAAAATTCTTTTGGAAAAAATTTTTAAGAGCTTGTAAATATTGATTAAATCTTTTTTCCACCTCTCCAATATTTGTTTTAAGACTTTTTTCGGTTTGGTGTTTAAATTTTTTATAATTGTTATCGATACGAGATAATATTTTCTTTGAAACCTTGTCAACTTTATTTCCTATTTTTCTAAGAAAAGGTAATAAATTATTCCTCCATTGTTGCTTTAAAATAGAGACATTCTTTTTCACCCATTCTGTGAATTCTTTTGGTTTATTAATCAAGTAAATTACAAAAATGAGAAAAACAATCAGAAAAATAAGCGTTGTTTTTTTCATGTTTTTTGAAGTATTTCTTTTGCCCTTCTTATTCTTAATAGAGTTTTTTCTTTTCCTAAAATTTCAGCAATTTCAAATGGTCCGGCAGAAGCCTCTTTTCCTGTAAGAGCTGCTCTTAAGGGCCATAAAAGATATCCCCTATCTCCTGCTTCTCTGTTGATGCTTTCAGAAAATTTTCTTGCCTCTTCCATTAAGATTTTTTCTAAATTTTCTTTTGTCCAATCAGATATTTTTGAGAGTAAATTTTCGAGCCTTTGAAGAGAATTTAAAATTTCTTCTTCGGTCATATCTTTCCATTTTAACAGGTTTTTTTCATATTTTAATTCCTTTTTGAAGAAAAAATCAGTTAATTCTGCAATTTCAGAAAGTTTTTTCAACCTTTCTTGATAGATTGAGATTATTTTTTTTAATGTATCAAAATCAATTTCTTCTTTTGTCTCTACAATTTTGTAAACGAGAGAAAGTTCTTTTGCTCCGTAAGCTGGCGGATATTGGATTTCTCTAAATTCAATTTCTATTAATCCAGCCTCCACCAAATAGGGAATACACAATTCTGTTAGTTTTTCTGCAGTTTTTTGTCTAATATAAAATCCATTTAGAAAATCCAATTTTTTAATATTGAATACAGCTCCTGATTTTTGTACTCTTTCTAGAGAAAATTCTTTGATTAACGAATTGAGAGAATAAAACTCTCTATTGTTGCCTGGATTCCATCCCAAAAGTGCCATGAAATTGATTAGAGCTTCTGGAAGGTATCCTTGTTTTCTGTATTCAGAAATTGAAGTGGCTCCATGTCTTTTGGAAAGTTTCGATTTGTCTGGGCCTAAAATTAACGGTAAATGTGCATAAAATGGCCTTGGAAATCCTAAGGCCTCTTGAATTAAAATTTGTTTTGGAGTATTAGAAAGGTGATCTTCTGCTCTTATTACGTGAGAAATTTTCATTTCAAAATCATCTACTACGCATGCAAAATTATACAAGGGAGAATAAAAATTTCTTGCAATGACAAAATCTCCACTCAATGACATGTCAAATCTAATTTTCCCTCTAATTAAGTCCTCAAACTCTACTTTTTTTGGGGGGGTTTTAAATCTAATTACGTAAGGCTTTCCTTCTTTGATATATTTTTCAACTACTTCTTTTGGTAAATTTCTACATTTTCCAGAATATCTTGGAGCTTGGCCTATAGATAAAAAATACTCTCTTTCTGACTCTAACTCTTCAGGGGAACAAAAACAGTAATAGGCCTTTCCTTCCTCTAAAAGTTTCTCTAAATATTTTTTATATATTTCTCCTCTTTCAGATTGACGATAAGGCCCATATTTTCCTCCTACATCAGGTCCTTCATCCCATTCGATTCCTATCCATCTTAAACTTTCCATAATTTCTTGTTCATACTCTGGTTTCACTCTTTCTTTGTCTGTGTCCTCTATTCTTAAAATGAAAATTCCGTTGTATTTCCTTGCGAAGAGAAAATTAAAAAGAGCAGTTCTTGCAGATCCAATGTGTAAAAATCCAGTAGGAGAGGGTGCAAATCTTACTCTTACTTCACCAGGTTTGATAAATTTAAATTGAGAATCCATCAGTTTAATTTTTAAACGAAGTTTTTATTTTGTCAAAAATTCAAAAATATAGTTTGCAATAACTCTTGCGGCCAAAGGTTTTGCAAATTTTTTAGCACATTTTGCCATTCTTTCTAATTCTTCCTTATGGGAAAAAAGAAATTTTAATCTTTCAACAAACAAACCTGGAGTAAAATTTCTTTCTTCTATCACTATTGTTCCTCCATATCTCAAATACGTATAAGCATTTTGAATTTGGTGATCTTGGGCAGATTCTGGTAGAGGGATCAAAATTGAGGGTTTACCCATAGCAGCAATTTCAAAAATCGTCCCAGATCCTGCTCTGGCAATTACTAAATCACAGACTGCATAGGCTTTTTTAAGTTCCTCTTCTTTCAAGAATGGAAACGGATGATAGTATTTTTTTAACTCTTCTTTTAGGATAATTTTGGCTTCGAGTTCCACTTCTTTGAAATTTTTTTCACCAGTTTGGTGAATTACTTCGAAATTTTTTAAAAGCCTATTCAAAATAAGCAAAATTTTGTCGTTCATCCTTTGAGCCCCTTGAGAACCGCCAAGGACTAAAATCACAGGTTTTTCTCCGCTAATTTTGAAATATTTCATCCCCTCTTTTCTTTCTCCTTTCATCAGTTCAATTCTTATTGGATTTCCTACTACTACCATTTTGTCTTTTGGAAAGTAAGGAGTATCAGGAAAAGAAACAAAAATTTCCAGAGCAAATTTTGAAAGAATTTTGTTTGCTAAACCTGGAACAGAATCAGATTCGTGAAGAAAAACGGGGATCTGTAAAATCCATCCAGATATTACTACAGGCAAAGACCCAAACCCTCCTTTGGAAAAAATCAAATCTGGATTTAAGAAAAAGACATAAAAGAAAGCTTGTAAAATTCCAATTGGAATTTTGAAAATATCGATTAAGTTTAAAAAAATACTTTGAACAGTAAAATATCTCCTAAACTTTCCACAAAGAATCCATTTCACCTTAACTTCTTCTAGAGAAAGACAATCTTGAGCAAATTGGTCTTTTGGACCAATATAAAATATCTCAATTTCTCCTTTAGAAATTTTCCTTAATTCTCTAATTATTGCAACTATAGGAAAAACATGGCCTCCTGTACCTCCTCCAGTAAACACTACCTTCATGTTTTTGATATTTTTAATAAAATTCCGAAAGCTCCCATTTCAGCAATTAGGTGGGATCCTCCATAACTTAAAAAAGGCAAAGGAATTCCGCTCAAAGGAAGTATTTTTGCCATTGCTCCAATGTTGATAAAAGCTTGGATACAAATCCAAAAAGAAATACCAAACACTAAAAGTTTTTCAAACATTTCTCTTCTTTCCTTTCCAATTTTAAAACATCTCCAAAAAAACATCAAATAAAGGATTATTAAAAACAAACATCCGAGAAACCCAGTTTCTTCAGCAAAAACCGAAAATATTGCATCAGTGAAAGGTTGTGGTAAAATTCCAAATTTCTGCTGAGAAAGGCCAAACCCTAAACCAAAAATTTTTCCAGAACCAATGGCAATAAGAGATTGTTTAATTTGATAACCAACCCCTAAAGGATCGAAATCAGGGTTTAAAAAAGTTAAAATTCTAAAAAGTCTATAAGGTGCTACTTTTACTAATGGAATAAAAAGTAAAATTGCCAAAATTAAAACTAAAAAAGTTTGCCAAGCAGGAGTTTTCGAAAGAAAAAACATTACTAGAGCTGTTGAAAAAATAACCCCCAAAGTAGAAACATCAGGTTGGGCGAGTAAAAATATGCTTGTTAATAACAAAATTACCAAAAAAGCAAAAAAAGTTTGATAGAAATTTTTGGTTTCTTTCTTTTTGCTCTGAGATTCAAGCCAAGCAGCCAAATAAATTATAAAAAATATTTTTAAAAACTCAGATGGTTGAAACGAAAGAGACCCAACTTTTATCCATCTTGTTCCTCCTTTTATTGTCAGTCCAATGTTTGGAATAAAAACCATTGCGGTCAAAATTAAAGAAATTATCAAAAGAGCTGGGGAATACTTTTTTAATGAATTTAAGTCTATCTTGTAAAAAATTAGACAGAGGATTAATCCAGGAATTACTCCAAAGATTATTTGGTGCCGGAAGTAATAAAAACTATCTCCGAATTTTTTTTGAGAAATAGGAGCAGAAACACTTGCTAAAACCAAAATTCCCAAAAACAAAAAAATGAAAAAAATTATTAAGAGAAAAAAATCAGGTTTTTGTTCCATAATATTTTACGTATTTCTTAAATAAGTTTCCTCTTTCTTTATAATCTTTGAAAATACCGAAAGATGGAGAGGCTGGAGATAAAAGGCAAATTTTATTTTTTTCAGTAATTTCAAAAGCAGTTTTTACTGCATCTTTCATATTTTGTACTAAAATCGCTTTTGGCAATTTAGAATCGTCTTTTACTCTCTTTAAAATTTCTCTCCAGATTTTTTCGCCTGTTTCCGGAAATAAAATTAAATTCTTAATTTTTCTTTTTAAAATTTCTCTGACCAATTCTTGAAATTCCACTCCCCTATCGTAACCTCCTAAAATTAGAGTTTGAACTCTCCGATTTAGAGACCTTAAGGCTAAAATTGTAGTTTGAGGAATAGTTGCAAGAGAGTCATTAAAAAAATCAATTCCTTTAAATCTTCCAACGTACTCTAACCTATGAGGCAGAGGTTTGAATTGTTCAATTGCTTTTTTAATTTTTTCTTTTTTGATGCCGAAAATTTTCCCTACTTCTATTGCGCAAGCAATGTTTAGACCATAAAATTCGCCCCAAAAAGGTACTCTTTCTATTCCAATACTTTTAAGAACAGTTTGATAATTTTTTATGGGAATTTTTTTCGCCTTAGATTTTTTTGCTATTTCTCTTATGTTTTTATCTTTGAAATTGTAAATTAAAAAATCATCTTTAGTTTGCCAAAGCGTAATATTTGCTTTCGCCATTAAGTACTCTTTGAAGTTATTATAATAATCCAAATGTTCAGGATAGATATTTAAAAAAACAGCAACGTGAGGAGAAATTTTTAAGTTATAAAGCTGATGAGATGAAAGTTCGTAGACAAAAACCTCGTTCTTTTTTGAAGAAATTACATAATTCAAAACTGGCTTTCCTATATTTCCACCCAAATGAACTTTCAGTCCCCCACTTTTTAATATTTTATACACTAAACTTGCAGTTGTACTTTTTCCTTTGGTTCCTGTAATTCCCACAATTTTTCCTTTGTAATTTTCAAAAAATATTTCAGTTTGTGATGTTATTTTCCCTTCTTGAAAAGCTTTTTCAACTTCGGGTAAATGAATTGGGATTCCAGGTGATTTAATTATAATTTCATATTTTTTTAAAGAGCTTAGGTAGTTTTTCCCTAAGTGCCATTTAATTTTTTTTGATTTTTCATTTTTAATCTTTAATTTACATTTTGGATTTTTATCAGCAATTCCCAAAACTTTTTTTGGAAAAATCTTTTTAAAAAATTCGAAGGTGTCCTTTCCCTCTTTTCCAAAACCCAAAATTAAAACTTTTTTGTTTTTCAAAGTTTCCAATTCCATCTTTTCATTATACAGAAGTTTAATTCTACAAGGAAGAAAATTTTCTTAACAAAACTGGTAATTTTCTATTTTCTTTTTTCCATCTTTCCAAAGAAAGCTTGAAAGCTAAATAGTTTTCTTTTTTTGTTCCCACGCATTCAAATGGTTTAAATTTTCTTTTTCCAATTAATTGAAGCATCAAGGGGATGAGTTTTCTATCATCGAATAAATTTTTCTTGAAAATTTTTATCACCCTTTTCCCAATAAAAGGATAAAGACTTGCAAAGACGAAAAGACACTTTGGACATTTTCCACACCATTTTTTTATGGGTTTTTTTGTTCCAGAATTTGTTTGAAAAGCTACATTGCAACTTAAAAAGGTGCTGAAATATTGAGGAAACGTTGAAAAAAGTGCTGAAATTTCAAGTTCGTAAAGGTTTCTTAAAAGAGAAAAACATTCTACATTTTTTGCTAAATATTTTTTAGAATAAAATCTAAATTTTTTTTCAAATTCTTCGCTTTTTGAATATTGGTGGTTGATAATTTTCCCCAAATATTTTACGTTTCCTTCATTGGAGCTTTTTTCATTCGAAAAAGCAATGAACTTACAATTTTTTAATATCGCAATAAGGACAGATAGAAAGCATAAATAAGCAGTAAAGGGTGTATGACCATTAAGGAATCCTTTTTGATTCAATTTGAGTAATCTTTGATCAATTTCCCTCTGTACATAAATTTTGTTCTTAATTTTAGAGATTTTAATTATTTTTTTTTGATGTTCTTTCGGATTTAAAGAGAATGCAATCAAACTTTTATTCATTTTTTTTAAATATTCGAGAGTTACTATGGAATCTTTTCCTCCTCCAACTGGAATTAAAACCCTATTTTCACTTAATTTTCCATCAAATCTTTCGAATTGGAATTCTTCCCCAAAGCTTAAAATTTCTAAAAAATTCTTCTCTAAAAAATTGATTTTATTTTCAAAGAAAAACTGTCCCATTCCTTTTAATATTAAATCTTTCCACCATTTAATCTGCTCTTTATTTAAAAAACCTGCTAAAATTTCAATTTTTGGTGCACAAGTTGCTTTCCAATAAGTTAAAATTTCAATCATTCCTAAATTGAATATTAAATTTTTCAACGCTTTCTCCCCTACCCTTTTAATTTCTTTTTCTGTAATTCCCTCAATAAAAACCTTTGGGGAAAATTGAATACCCGGTTCTATTCCAAAATTAAAACAAATTTCAAGCCCTTTTTTTTGCAATTTAAAATTGAAAGAATTAAAAACAAATTTTTGATATTTTTTTCTCAAAAATTTCGCATTCATTTTAAAAGTTTAATTGCTACTCCCAAAATTGCAAAAACGATAGATAAAATCCAAAACCTCATTACTATTTGATAGGGTGGCCATCCTCTTGCTTCTAGGTGATGATGAATTGGTGTAGACAACCAAATTTTCTTTTTTCTAATTTTTTTAGATAGAAGCTGTAAAATTACAGATCCAACCTCTATTACTAAAATTCCACCAATTATTGGTAAAACTAAAACAGAATCTGTTAAAAAAGACACTACCGCCATAGTTACTGTTAATCCCATTACACCAGTTTCTCCCATATAAAATCTTGCAGGAGGAATGTTATACCATAAAAAAGCAAAGAGAGTTCCCACAATCGTTCCACAAAATGTTGCTAAGTCTATTTTTCCTTGAGAAAAAGCTAGAATAGAAAAGGCACCAAAGATGGAAGCAAAGACACCCCCAGCCAATCCATCTAACCCATCTACTATTCCCCCAGCCCAAGAGGCTAAAGTAACAACAATAAAAAGCAAAATAATCCCAGCACCAATATCTACATTGATGCCAGCTGGAAAATCGAAAAATAAAGGAATGTGAATTTTGCTCCAACCTAACTTATAATAAAACCACCATCCACCAATTAAGCCAATCAAAGAAATAATGACAAACCTCCTCCAAAAACTCATTCCCCCTCCGAGATATTTCCCTTTTCCATAAACAACTAATATGTCATCTATTAATCCAATAATGGAAGCAGACACTAAGGTAAAGAGGGGAAGCCAAGTTTCCTTTCTAGATAAAAAATTTAATTTTTCTATCCACCAAATTCCAGTAATTTTGGCTAAAATAAAAGTCAAAAAAATAACAAAAACTACAGAAATCCAGATTAACAATCCCCCACCCCTAGGAACAGTAATTTCCCTATCTTTGTGTAATAAATAAAAAATTTCTGCCTTCTCGCCAGAAATTGCGTTTTCTCTAGGTTTTTTTTTATAAAATTTAATTTTGTTTAAGAATTTAATTAAAACCGGAGCAAAAATTAAAGAAATAGTAGCAGTTACTCCAGAGAAAAATAATACCTTAACAATAGCGAAAGTGAAATCAATGTTTGTCATTATTTTGATTTTTTATTTTTTCACTCTTAAAACTTTAATAGTTTGAAAAGGCAGAATACCAAATATCGTTTTGCCAATTCCAATCAATAGTCATTCCACCAAATATCCAGATTTTGTTACGAAAAACAACTGTTCCAAAATCCTCTCTACCCAACCAAGGGGGACTGTATTTAGTTTTTTCCCAGTGTATTCCATCTTCAGAAAACCATACATCATTTTCTTCTCGCTCTTTTTCATTTGGTTCATTGAATCTTCCAATGAGCCAAAGTTTGTGTTGAAAAACAACCATTTCATGTCCTTGTCTTTTTTTCCAAGGAGGATGATCAGTGACTAATTTCCACTCCTTTCCATTTTCTGAAACCCAAATATCTCCAAAGACATTATTTTTTAAATCCATTCCCCCTACTAGCCATAACTTCTCTTTAAAAACAATCACTTTATGATCCCAACGAGGAGCCCAAAGAGCAGAAGAGGTGACCTCATACCAATTTATTCCATCTTCTGAGCACCAAATATCGTTTTTCACCTCCCTTTTATCATAATCTACTCCTCCCAAAATCCATAACTTATCCCTAAAAACAACCAATTGAGTTCCTTCTCTTGGTGGCCAATTTCCACTTACTCTATTCCAGTTTATACCATCGTCAGAATACCAAATTTCACTCTTTAAGCCAGTTTGAGGCCCCCAACCAGGAAGTATCCAAAGTTTATTTTTAAATACAACGCTTTGGATTGATCGTCTTTTACCCCAAGGAGCTTTATCGGTTACTAAATTCCAATTTACTCCATCTTCAGAAACCCAAATATCGCTAAAATGTGGCGCTTTGTAATATTTTACCTTTCCTGGCGTAATAACAAAACCATTACCATTTAATCCCCCCATTAACCAAATTTTATCTTGGTAGACAACAACACCATGGCTGTCTCTTGGGCTCCATGGTATCTTTTTTTCAACTTTTTTCCATGTTAACAAAGTTGGGTTTGTAGGGACTATTTTACTCTCAATCCAATCTATTAATTTTTGCATTTCTTTTATTCGATCTTTTTCTGAAAGAGCACCCAAAATTACATTAATGAAAACATCATCCTCTGGAGTTTTAAAAAGAATAATCAAACAACCTCCGGCATTTTTTGTGAAACCCGTTTTTCCTCCAATCAATTCTTGAGTTAAAACTAGATCAGAAATGCCATTTTCAAGTGGTTGAATTGGTTTTTGTTTGGTGATTTCAAAAATTAAAGGATGATTTTGAAGAATGTATTGAGAAAGCTTTATTAAATCTTTTGCACTAGAACGATTAAAATACTCTGAATGTTCTTTAAACTCGCCATTCTCTGGATCAAGACCATGGGGATTAACAAAATAAGTATTTTCTAAACTTAATTCTTTGGCCTTTTGATTCATTTTTTCTACAAATTTTTCAGTACCTAAAATTTCAGAAAGAGCCCAGGCTGCATCATTACTTGAATAAATAAGCATTAGCTCCAAAAGTTTTTCCACAGTAAATTTTTTCCCCACTTCTTTATCTAAATTTCCATAATAAGGAGTGTTTTTTTGTTGGGCAGCAGTTTCCGAAATGATAACAGTTTTTGATAAATCATACTCTTTAGGGTTTTCTAACACAATTAAAGCTGTCATTAATTTCGTTAAAGAAGCGATGGGTAAAATTTCATTTTCGTTTTTAGCTACTAAAATTTTTTCTGGTTCCTTTTTCTTTGGATTTACTCTTAAAGACATTGCTGCTTTAACATCCAACTGAATGGGTGGATTTTGGTTTATTTGCCGTTTGGAGATGTTGAACTCTTCTAAGGTTAAAACAGTATGTTCTTGTAATGATTTTGTAAGTTGAGCAAAAAGAAAATCGTCAATTTTCAATTGAAAAAAATTCAAAGAAAATGCTAAAAATCCTCCAATTACAATTCCTTGTAGGAATAAAATTAGATTTTTCTTCATTTTTTCTTTTCTAATTTCACATCAACTCTCTGAAGATCTCTGGGGAACATCGATGCTTCTTTAACGTTTTCTAATCCTAAAATTTGTTTTGTTAATCTTTCAGCCCCAAAAGCAAATCCTCCCTCTGGTGGCATGCCATATTTGAAAGCTTGGAGATAGTATTTAAAATTTTTCGGATTTAAGCCAAATTTTTTCATTTTTTTGATAAGATATTTGTACTGATTAATTCTTTGCCCTCCTGTCACAATTTCTAATCCTCTAAACAAGAGATCAAAACTCAAGGTGTATTCTGGATTTTTCGGATCCTCAAAAGTGTAAAATGGTCTTTTTGAGGTTGGAAAATGTGTAATAAAAACTAATTCACAATCAAATTTCTCTTTAACATACTTGCAAATTTCTCTTTCATCCTCAGGTTCTAAATCTGGATTTCCTCTTTTATCTTTCCCGGTTCTTTCAAATATTATTTCCTGCGCTTCTCTCAATTTTAACCTCGGAATCTTTCCCCTTATTTTTGGAACTTTAGCCTCCCACATTTTAAGTTCTTCTTTGCAATTTTTTTCTACATCAGCAAACATATTTTTGACTATAGTTTCGCAAACCTCTAACAAGTCCTCCCAAGATTCGATAAAGCCCATCTCACAATCTAAGGAAATATACTCTGTCAAATGGCGGGTAGTCACAGAAGGTTCTGCCCGGAAGGCTTTGCAAACTGAAAAAACTCTTTCAAAAATTGAAACTAAAATCTGTTTGTAAAGTTGTGGAGATTGGGCTAAATAAGCATCTCTTCCAAAATAGTCTACTCTAAAAAGTTCGGCCCCTCCTTCAGTAGCTGAAGCTACAATTGCGGGAGCTTCAAATTCAAAAAATCCTAAATTTTTCATTGTTCTTCTGAAGCTATCGATAATTTCTCTTTGAACCTTGAAAATTGCCTTTTGTTTTTCATTTCTTAGAGTAAGTGGTCTAAAATCTAAAAGTTTTGGTAATGAAAGTTTTAAATTTTTAAGATCGAAAGGTAGTTTTTGAGCTTCTGCTAAAATTTTAATTTTCTCTGCTTTCATTTCGATATTTCCTGTTTCTAATTTAGGATTTATCATCTCTTTGGGTCTTTCCATTACCTTTCCCTCAATTTCTACTACGTATTCTTCTCTAATGTCTTTTGCCATTTCAGAATCTGCAACTACCTGTAAAATTCCACTTCTGTCTCTTACATCTAGAAACACAATTTTTCCATGATCTCTTCTTGAATTCACCCACCCTGCAACCTTTATTTTTTTTCCGATATATTTTTTTGCTTCAATACTTAAAACTCTCATTTTTTATAGAAATTTAGTAAAAGGAAGATACCTTTTGGCTACCTCTAGCCACCATTGATCACTGTCTGCTTTAATGAGTAATTTTCCAATTTCTTTTGCGCTTTTAATTTTTAATCTTGATAATGATGTTGTTAACCATTTTTTCACTTTTGTGTTACCAGAATCTAAAACCTCCTTTTCAAAAAACATCTGGGCTAAAATATTGGCATCTCTTACGATTTTTGCTTCTTTGCTTTTCTCATTAAAGAATTCTTCAAACAGCTCTTTAAACTCAAGTTTTTCTATATTGTAATGCTGAACAATTTCTTCAAATATTTTCGGTTCATTAGGAGCACGAGTGTAAAACTTATTTATTAAGTTTCTTTCCCCTCCTCTTACTTCTGCCAAATCATGAATTAATGACATTTTAATTACTTTGTCTTTGTCAACTCCTTCCAATTCTGCTAGAACCCATCCAATCATTGCAGTATAATAACTATGCTCTGCTACATTTTCTTTCAAACATGTTTTCAAATAAGGAAGAGACGCTCTGGGAAGATATTTTAAAATTCTTGTTTCGAATAAAAAATTGATCAGCTTTTTAATTTTTGAATCTGGTTTTTTCATTTCTTTTAAGAATTATAACCCATTTTTTCAAAAAAATCAAAAGAGCTTCCTTAAAAGACGAAAGACGAATCCAGAGGGTTGAAAAAAGAGATTTATTTCAAGTAACTTTTTATTTTTTCAATAACTTCTTTTGGAGTGAAATTAGTTTTGATTAAGTATTCTTTCACTCCAAGATTGGTTACCTCCTTTCTTGTTGTGGGTTCGTCATAATTTGAAAAGGCTAAGACTGGAATTTTTGCAATTCCTTTGTTTTCTTTTTGTCTTTTTAAAAAAGTGATGCCGTTTTCTCCAGAAAGCAAAATATCCAGTAAAATTAAATCAGGTTTTTCTCTTTTTGCTATTTCAATTCCCTCGTTAACATTAAAAGCTAATAGCACCTTAAACCCCTCCATTTCTAACTTTTCCTTGTACATTTCAGCCAGTAACTTCTCGTCTTCAATGATTAGAATTTTCTTCATACAAAAATTTATTATTTCATTTTTATTGTTTTCGAAATGATTGGTTTACACCCCTATCTTTATAGTACAATTCCCGAATGCTATTGTCAAATTTTACTTTCAATTTTCTTTAAATTAAAATTGTTCTCAAGCCAAATTAAAATATTATTGAGATCTTTGTTAGGGTCTGATGAATTTGCTATTCCAATGAATATAAATCTAATGCTATCTTGAGAAATTTCATTTGAAGTATCAGAATTTGGAATATTTTTGTCGTAGTACATTTTTAAAACGGCAAGGATAGTTTGGGTTTCGTTTCCTCCAGGTCCGACTAAAGTTTCATTCATTTCGAGAATAAACTTTCTATAATTTTTTATATAACGCATCATTCTAGCAACATCATAAAGAGTTGTAACGTTGTTTTCAGAAATTCCGAGAATATCTTCGAAATTTGTATTTTTCATTCCGATAGCTTTAGCTTTTTTATTCATCTGTTCAACAAAGCGTTCAGGAGTTAAAAAACGAGATAAGACCATAGTTGCTTCTTTTGAAGGTTTAGAGATTAAAATACGTAAGAGCTCATCTCCCCTGTAGCTCTTGCCTGGAGTGATAAAACCTTCTTTAATTCCTTCAAACATCCAAGTTTTAGCGACTATTCTTTTTTCCAAATTTACATTTTCACTAGCCACTAGAGCAAACATCACAGTGACGGCTGGACCAGCATAAATTTCTGAGTTCATTTCTTTGCTTAATATTACTTCTCCAGTGTCCAAATCAGCAATTAAAATAGCTTGGGCATTTATTTGAGGGGGCAAAAATTTTTCACCAACTGGGATTAAAGCGGGTAAAGGAGAACAAATTTTTTCATCGAATACTAAAATAGGCATTCCCTTTTCTGCAAATTCAAATAGAAAAGAAGCATCCTTTGTAAGCAATCTTATACAACCACCAGAATGTCTTGATGAAATAGGTGTTCCCGCTGGAGTATAAGGCCATCCATGAATGAAATAATTTCCATAAAATTGAATCGCATAAGGCATCCAAGCGTTTGCAGCGGTCGAAAATAAAAGAGGAGCTTTAAATTCTACTGAATAAAGACCAGGAGGGGTTTCTCCCCAAAACCATTCTGCCCCTTTAGCTTGAATTGGAAAAACCTTAAATTTTTCGCCTTCTTTGTATAAAGTAAGTTCCATTTTTTGGAGATCTACATCAATAAAGCTTTTTTTACTTTTGATCAATTTTTCTCTTTCTGCTATTACTGTTTCTTTCAAAGAATCTTCGATACCAAATTGTAGAAATTCCTCCTGAGAATAAATAAAAGATCTCTCAGGAGGTACATAATGAAAAACTATTTGTGGCTCAAAACTTTTTAGTTTTAACCAAAAATAAATAGCAAAAAAGGAAACAACTATTAACAATAATGAAAATAGTAAACCAAAAATAAAAGAAATAGCACAACCTCTTCTCTTTTCCATAAACTTTACTACATTGATGTATTTTAACAAAAATCAATGGGATTTGTATAAAAGAAAGGGGTATTTAATGGATACCCCCTTCAACTGAATCCTCTCTAAAGAACAAGAATAATTTTTAAAAGTAAGAGGGGGTGGCAACCCACTGTTAGGGTTGCCTCGTGGAACAGGATGTTTCCCTATTCCACTTCCCCCTTGGATTAAAAAACCTCTCTTTTGGGAAGAGGTTGGTTGAGCTCAGATTTTTTTATTATTTAATTCAACCAACCCCTTCCAAAAGAGAGGTTTCCAAGACAACTACAACCAACAATCTCAATTTTTTGAACTTTTCACACATTCTTCTTTAAGTTTAATTCTACTCAAAACACTTGTCAAGAGGTTTACGCATCGAACCACAATGAAATAATCTCTATTATAAGTTATAATTAACCTCCAAATTTTAAACTTAAATTGTAAATGTCACCTGCGCCCATTACTATCACCACTTCTCTACCTTTTAAATTTCTTTTTAAATAGTTGAATATTTTTTCTTTGGGCAAATATATTACATCTTCTCTATTTATCATTTTTACCAATTTTTCTGCGCTTACTTTTTTCATTATTTCTTTACTCTCTCTTCCTGCTACTGTATAAATGTCAGTGATTATTACTTTGTCGATTGGATGAGTTTTAAAAACATTTACAAAGTCGTTAAAAAGATAATAAGTTCTGTGATATTGGTGAGGTTGAAATATACACCAAATTTTTTTATTTTTATACCTCTCTCTAGCAGCCTCTAAGGTAACTTTAATTTGGGTTGGATGGTGTCCATAATCGTTAATAATACGTACTTTTAAACTTTTAAGTTGAATAATTTTTTCATCAAAACGACGCCAAGAACCTCTAAATTGAGAAAACACCCTAAAAGAGATCTTATCTGGAATTTTTAAAATTCTAGCCACTTTTAAAGCAGCTAAGGCATTAGAAACATTAAAATTTCCTGGTATTTTTAAAGTTGTTTTCAATTTTCTACTTTCTTTTTCTTTTAACGAGTACCAGATTACCTTATTGTTTTTAAACGTCGAGAAAGTGTTTTTATCGTCTTTGTTTGCGATTAAAATTCCATTTTTTGGTAAACGAGAGATAAATTTTTTGTAAGCCAAAATATAGTGGTTTAAATCCTTAAAATAATCTGGATGATCATATTCAATGTTTAATAAAACGATAATTTTTGGCCAATAATTCAAAAAGGATTCTTTATACTCATCCGCTTCAATAACTAAATACTCAGATTTTCCTACCCTGCAGTTTGAATTACCAAATTCTTTCAATTTTGTTCCTAAAATTACTGTGGGATCAAACCCCGCTTTGGTTAAAATTAATCCAGTCATTGCAGCCACTGTTGATTTTCCGTGAGAACCACAGACTGCTATTGTAAAGTGATTTTTTGTTAATTCACCAAGAGCTTGGGGATAACTTTGATATTTAATCTTTAGTTTTTTTGCCTTTGTTAATTCCGGGTTGGTTTCTAGAATCGCCGGGCTGTAAATTACCAAATCTACATTTTTTGACAAATTTTTTGCCTTATGGTCACCAATAAAAATTTTTGCTCCTAATTTTTTAAGATCTTGAGTAATTTCAGAGTCACTCAAATCAGAACCAGAAACTTCATGACCATGAGCCAAATAATATCTTGCTAAGGCTGAAACTCCAATTCCTCCAATACCTATAAAATGAACTCTCATAATTTTGAAAGCGGAATACTTTCTAAAACCGTATATTCTGCACCACCTCTTTTTAAATGACTTTCCATTATTTCTACTGAATTCACTAGAAAAGAAAGATCTAAATCTTCGTTGATTTCAGGTCTCTCTTCGGGTTCCATTTGTTTAAATTCCCATTTTCTAATTCTTGCCAGGGTTATATGAGGAATAAATGCTTTTCCTTCTTCTCGTTCCAATTGAGGAATTCTCATTCCAATGAGAGCGTTTTTTAAATTTTCTTGAAGTCTCCATAATTTCTCGTTTTTTTCTCCAACTGCCCAAACCATTCTAGGCGGGAAAAGTTTTGGCGGAGCATAAATTACTTTTTTAATTTTTATTAAAAATGGGGTATGATTTTCTACTACTTTTTTTGTAATGTTGATTATTGCGGGGATTTCTTCTTCCCGTACGTGCCCCAAAAATGCCAAGGTAATATGTAAATTTTCTTTTTTGACCCATCTTGCGGGTAATTCTGAAAATTTATCACGCAAAGATAATAACTCTTGTTTAATTTTTTCTGGCAAATTTATAGCGATAAAAATTCTTTTTTTCATTGTTTGAGTTTACCAGAAAATTAGTTAAAATGGAATGATGAAAGAGGCTTATTTATATAAAAAACTCCCCAACAAGAAAGTTCAATGTCGAAGTTGTGCTCATTTTTGCGTTTTAAATTTAGGAGAAAGAGGAAAATGTGGAGTGAGAGAAAATGTGGATGGAAAACTTTATGCTTTAAATTACGCAAAAGCAATCGCAATAAACATAGATCCAATCGAAAAAAAACCTTTTTATCATTTTCTACCAGGAAGTTATTCTTTATCAATTGCTACAGTTGGTTGTAATTTTTCTTGTTTAAATTGTCAAAACTGGGAAATTTCACAAGCTTTTAAAGGATCAAAAGAGATTCCAGGTGAAAATGTTCCTCCAGAAAAAGTTATCAAAATGGCAATTGAAAATAAAGTTGGTAGTATTTCCTACACTTATACAGAACCAACCATATTTTTAGAGTACGCCTTTGACACAATGAAATTGGCAAAAAAGGCTGGTTTGAAAAATAATTTTGTTTCAAATGGCTTTATGTCAGAAGAATCTGCAAAGTTGGTTATTCCTTATTTGGATGCCATTAATATTGATATTAAAGGATTTACAGAAGAATTTTATCAAAAAGTTTGCGGAGGAAGGCTTCAGCCAGTTTTGGACACTGCGAAATTGATGAAAAAATCTGGAGTTTGGGTTGAAATTACAACATTAGTAATTCCCACATTATCAGATTCAGAAGAAATGTTTGAAAAGATTGCCAAATGGGTTTATGATAATTTAGGCCCAGAAACTCCTTGGCATGTTTCACAATTTTGTGGGTCAATCTCTTGGAAATTGCACCACATTCCAGATACCCCTGTTGAAGCCTTAGAGAAGGCAATTGAAATCGGCAAAAAAATAGGTTTAAAGTATGTTTATATCGGAAATATTCCCGGCCATAAAGCAGAAAATACCTACTGTCCAAATTGTGGCGAATTGGTGATTAATCGAGTTAACTATTTCATTCATCGGTATGACAAAAGTGGGCATTGTCCAAAGTGCGACCAACCATTAGATTTAATTTTGAACTAACATTAAAGATTCTCAAAAGAACTCAAAAAATTTTTTTAACAAAATTTCCGATAAATAATGAACTTATTCTTTATCACGAAGGACAAATTTATTAAAATAAATCCATGAAAAAAATTCTTTTAGTTGAAGATGACCCATTTTTAATTGATATTTACGAAAAAAAATTAAAAGATGCTGGCTTTAAGGTGAAAGTGGTAAAAGATGGAGAAGAAGCTTTGGCTATTTTGAAAGAAAAAGAATTTGATTTAATGCTTTTAGACATTGTTTTGCCCAAAATCGATGGCTGGAAAATTCTAGAAGAAATAAGAGAAATGAAAAAAAATAAAAAAGATTTAAAAAAAATGAAAATTGTCATTTGGTCTAATTTAGGAGAGAAAGAGGATATAAAAAAAGGGATTTCTCTTGGAGTTTCGGCTTATTTGATAAAAGCCAACTTTACACCCAGTGAAGTGGTGAGAGAAATTGAAAAAATTTTAAAGCATTGAAAAATTATGGAAAGAGATTTTTCTGAGGCAACTCAAATTTTCTTAAAACAATTTCTAGAAATTCTAGAAGATTTTAAAAAAGAAACAAGATTTCAAATTTTTCTTTTAAATAAAGAGGGAGAATTGATAAACAAATTAGAGGGTGTACAGCCAGCTTGCAAGTTTATTCTTGCAACCCCAATAGGAAGAACAAGGTGCAAAGATTGTTTTAAAATAGGTTTTTTAATCACTAAAACTCAAAGAAATTCTCTTTTTCTTGAATGCTACGCAAACTTTGCAATTTGTTGGCTTCCGATAATAAGAAATGATTCCTTTGTTGGGGCAATAATAATGTGTGGAAAAAGATTTGAGCGAGAAGAAGGCAAAGGAAAAATGATGGAAAAATTTAATAATTTGGTAGAAGAATTGGAAATTTTTGAAAAAAAAGAATTTTTTCAAAGATTAGATCAAACAGAAATCATAACTGAAGAAGAATTCAAAAACTATGTTGAAAGATTGAAAAAACTAATGGAAATTCTCACTGAAATTGCTCAAACTCCCATAAAAGAAATTTTTGGCTGAGAATTTAAAAAACACATTAAGGAGTTTATTTTCTGGATAGTTTAGTGATCCAAATTAAGTTAAAATTTAATTAGCATGAGGGCAGAACTTTTTGTTTTAGATGTAGATTATATTATAGAGAACGAAAAAACGAAAATTAGAATTTGGGCAAAAGACAAAAAAGGAAGAAATGGAGTTTTATTTTTCGAGGAAAGACCTTATTTTTTTGTTTTACCGAAAGACGAAAACAAAGCTCTTTCCGATATTCAAAAACTTTTAACTGAAAATAAAATCAAAATAGAAAAAACAGAAAAAGTGAAAATGAAATTAGCTGGTAAAGAAAAGAATTTTATAAAAATTGTTTGCAAAAAACCAGCAGATACTCAAAACATTAGAAATATCATTAAAACTTTAGAAGAAAAAAGAGGCGGAAAAGGTTCAATAATTGATGAGTTCGAATACGCGATTAATTTTTACAGAAAATTTCTAATTGACAAAAAAATTAATGGATGCAGCTGGGTTGATGTTGAAGGAAAAGAAATTAAGACAAATTACAATGTTGATTTTGCGATAGATTGTCAAAAAATTAAGGTTTTAGACGAAATTTCCATTCCAGAATTAAAAATTTTAGCTTTTGACATTGAGACTGTTGAAAAGAAAGGAGAGAAGGAAATTGTAATGGCATCTTTCTTTGGAAAAAATTTCAAAAAAGTTTTAACTTCTCAAAAATCAAATTACAAAGAATGGGTTGAGGTTTTAGAAAATGAAAGGAAAATTTTAGAAAGAATTGTTGAAATTTTTCAAAAAGAAAATCCTGACATTATCTTGAGTTATTATGGAGATTCTTTTGACTTTCCAATTTTAGATCAAAGGTGCGAGAAAAACAAAATAAAATTAATAATTTCAAGGGACAAGAAAGAAACAAAGTTTGCAAGAAGAGCTAAAATCTCAGCAGCAAGGTTTAATGGAATAGTTCACATTGATCTTTTTAACTTTATCCAAAACATCCTCTCCCCTAACCTCCAAACTGAAGTTTTAACCTTAGATTCGGTAGCAACAGAAATTTTGGGAGACAAAAAAATTGAAATGGACTATCAAGAATTGCTGGAAAGCTGGAGACAAAGAAAGAATTTAGAAAAATTGGCAGAATATTGCTTGAAAGATTCAGAATTGACTTTTAGATTAGGTGAAGTTTTGTTGCCACAAATTTTTGAGGTATCGAGAACTGTGGGTCAAGTTCTTTTTGATGTTTCAAGAATGACTTATGGGCAATTAGTTGAATGGTATTTGTCAAGAAAAGCAGGAGAAAAAGGAGAAATTATTCCAAATCAGCCAAAATATGAAGAAATTCAAGAGAGAAGAAAGAAAACATATGTTGGGGGGTTTGTAAAAGAACCAGTTTTGGGAATTCATGAAAAAATTTCAGTTTTAGATTTCAGATCTTTGTATCCTTCTTTGATTGTTTCTTTTAACATTTCTCCAGATACTTTAAATTGTGATTGTTGTAAAGGAAATGGCTATAAAGTACCAGAATTGAATTATTGGTTTTGCAAAAAGAAAGAGGGGTTTGTACCCTCAGTTTTGAAAGAAATAATTCAAAAAAGAGCAGAGCTTAAAAAGAAATTGAAAACTCTTCCAAAAGATTCTTTTGAATACAAAGTTTTGGATAATAGACAATACGCTTTAAAAATCATTGCCAATGCTACTTATGGATATTTTGGTTTTCCTGCATCAAAGTGGTATTCAAAAGAGTGCGCAGAAAGCTGCACTGCATTTGGAAGGTATTGGATAAAAGAAACGATAAAAGAAGCAGAAAAAGAGAGATTTTCTGTAATTTACGCTGATACTGATTCTTTGTTTTTGAAAAAATCAGAAGAAATTGAAAAAGAGGTTGATGAATTTTTAAAAAAGATCAATCAAAAATTTCCCGGGATTTTGGAATTGGAACTTCAAGGATTTTACGAAAGAGGAATTTTTATCCCAAGAGGAACTTACGGAACTGCAAAAAAGAGATATGCTTTGATTGATAAAAAAGGAAATTTATTGATTAGAGGATTAGAAACAGTTAGAAGAGATTGGTGCAATTTGGCAAAGGAAGTTCAAAGAAAAGTTTTGGAGTTTGTACTAAAAGAAAAAAATGTTGAAGGTGCGAAAGAGTATGTAAGAAGAGTAATCAACGATTTGAGAAAAAGAGAAGTTTCGTTGAAGGATTTGATAATTTATGAGGAATTAACAAAGCCAATTGAGCAATATAAATTGATCTCACCTCATGTGATAGCAGCAAAGAAATTAAAAGAAAAGGGAATCGAAGTTGGAGAGGGACAGGTGATAATGTTTGTAATCGAAGAAGGTTTGGGTTCAATTTCTGAAAGGGCTCAGCCTGTAGAATTTGCAAAATTAGAAAAGATAGATTTGGATTATTACATTGGCCATCAAATTTTACCTGCAGCAATGAGAATTTTGCAAATTTTGGGAATTTCAGAGTCTGAGTTAATAAAATGAAATTTGTAATAAAAGGACCATTAAAAGAAAATATTTATTCTTTAAGTAGAAAATTAGGTTATTTTTTTCAAGAAAAACGTGGAGACGAAATCAAATTTGTCAAACCGCATAAAGGGTTTCCAAGATTTCATTTGATTTTGAAGGTTGTGGGTGAAAACTTAATTTTTAATCTGCATTTAGATCAAAAATTCTCAAAATATGAAGGAACCCCAGCTCATGTAGGAGAATACGAAAGCGAAGTTGTGAAAGAAGAGGCAGAAAGAATAAAAAAAATTGTTGAAACATTAAAATAATGTCAATTAAAAGAGAAAAACAAAAACTTAGAGAGAAAATCTGGAAAATTTTAGAAGAAAAGAAAATCGCAAGGTTTCCCCTACCCTGTTTTGGAAGAATTCCAAATTTTGAAGGAGCTGACAAAGCAGCAAAACTTTTAACTACTCTGCCAGAATGGAATAAAGCAAAAATTATTTTTTCAAACCCAGACGCAGCTCAAAGACCTGTTAGAGAGTTGACCTTAAAAGAAGGAAAAATTTTAATAATGGCAACTCCAAGATTAAAAAAAGGATATTTAAAAATTAATCCAAAAGAAGTTAAAGGAAAAGAGAAAAAGGCCTCAACAATTACAGGTGCCTTCAAATACGGCAAACCAATAAAGAATTTACCAAAACCAGATTTAATTGTTATAGGATGTGTTGCGGTAGATCAAGAAGGTTGGAGATTGGGTAAGGGCGGAGGCTACGGAGACAAAGAAATAAAAACTTTCTTGGAGAAATTTGCTAAAATTCCAGTAATAACTACAGTTCATGAACTGCAAATTGTTGAAAAAGTTCCCCACACCGAAAATGATACGAAAGTTGATTATATCATAACTCCAAAGAAAATTATTATAATAGAAGAATGAGAAAAAGAATTTTAACACTCTGTATTATTTGCGATAGCTCGAAAATTCTTTTGAAAATGAAAAAGAAAGGATTTGGGGCTGGTTTTTAAAATGGTTTTATAAGTTCATTTCTTTAGTTGTTCAAATTTTTAAGGAAAAAATCAAAGAAACGGCTAAAATGAAACCTAGGTGGGTCAAAATCGAAAAGTTCATTTAATCGGATGTGGCCAGGCGATCAATATTGGTTACCTCTTTTGTTAAAGAGAAAAAACTTTAAAGGAAAAATTTTGTTCAAATAATTAAATCTAATTCGTCATCGAGTTAAAACAGTAATGACAAAATTATTTAGAGTAAAAAATCAATTACAAAAATGATCGATGTTCATTGTCATTTAGAACAAAAAGATTACGATAAAGATAGAAATGAGGTAATTGAAAAATGCAAGAAAGAGTTAAAAGCAATTATTACTTGCTGTTGTCATCCTGACGACTTTGATTTGACAATTGAGATGGTAAAAAATTATCAAAACTTTATTTTTGCTACTGTATCACTCCATCCGATAGATATTGAAGAAATTAGCGAATTGAATCTGGATAGTTTTTTTAAAAAAATTGAAGAATATAAAGAAAAAATTGTCGCAATTGGAGAAACTGGATTAGATTTTGTAATTGAGGAAACAACGTTGAGAGAAAAACAGAAAGAACTTTTTTTAAAATTTATTTCTCTTGCTAAAGATTTAAATTTACCTTTAGTAATTCATGCAAGAAAAGCCTTTGCAGAAACTATTGAAATTTTAGAAAAATCTGGAGCAAAAAGAGTTTTGATGCATTTTTTTACCGCGAAAGAACTTTTACCGAAAATAATTAAAAATAAATGGTCAATTTCGGTAAATACAACCTTAAAGAATAGTAAAAAGATTAAAAAAATCGTAAGAGACCTTCCGATCGAAAACATCATGACAGAAACAGATTCTCCTTGGTTAGGTTTTGAGGGAAAAAGGAACGATCCAACATCTGTAAAATTTGTAATAGAAGAGATTGCTGAAATTAAAAAAGTGAAATTTGAAGAAGTCGACAAAATAACTACCCAAAATGCTATTGAATTTTTTAATTTGAAAATTTAACAATATGCATCCTTTGGTCACTTTAGCAAAATCAGCTGTAGAAAACTATATTAAAAATAAAACAATTATTTCACCACCAAAAGATTTACCAACGGAATTCCTTGAAAGAAAAGCTGGAGTATTTGTAACTTTAGAAAAAAACGGAGAACTAAGAGGTTGCATTGGCACTTATTTACCCATTAGAGAGAATATTGCCCAAGAGGTAATACATAATGCAATTTCAGCTGCTACCAAAGATTCAAGGTTCCCACCAGTTCAGATAGAAGAACTTCCCTACCTTTCTTACACAGTATATATTTTAAGCGAGCCAGAATTAGTGAAAGACATTTCAGAACTTGATCCTAAAAAGTATGGAATAATTGTAAGAAATATCCCCTCACCTCTTAACAACAAAGAGAATGTAGCTAAAGATTATTTTATTCCAAAAACCGGAGTGTTACTTCCAGATTTAAACGGTATAGACACTATAGAAAAACAAATTTTAATTGCTTGCTATAAAGCTGGAATTGATCCAGAAAAAGAAACAATATTAATTTACAAATTTACTGTAGAAAGATACAAATAATTTGGTTACTCTTCAGTTCCTTGGGTTAAAATCAAATAACCTTTTACTACTTTGTTCTATATGTAATCCTGCAACCTTGTTAGCGAATTCTCCGGATAAGTAAGGATTTTTAGTTTCGTAAAATTTTATAAAAAAAGCACTCGCAAAAACATCCCCAGCGCCTGTAAAATATCCATTTCTGAGAACTTTTGTTGGAAAAATTTCAGTAATTTTTGATTTCTCAAAAATTACACACCCTCTTTCTCCTGTGGTCAAAACAAACAGTTTTGAGTATTTAGCAAACTCTTTTGCTACAGAAAAATTGTTTTTTATATCTTCTATACTACAAATTGCGGCGTCGAAATTTGGTAAAAATTTTTTATAATCTTTCCACAAAGAAAACATCACTCGAAATTTTGCATTTCTTTTTCTCAGCCATCCTTGCAAAGTTGCTCCAACGAAATCAGCTTTAAATTTTTTTGTGATTTTTGGGTCAATCTCATTAAATATAGGAGCTAAGTGTAAAATTTGAGTTCTGTAATTTTTTGATAGATTTTTTAAGGTGATTTTTCTTGCCAAACTCAAAAGGTATTGTTTTCTTTTATTTTGATTTTTCAAATAAATATTTTTGAAAGTGGTAGATTTTTGGGAAGTTAAATTGAAAATCTTAGTTTTTTGGAGCAATGATTCATTCTTAACTTTTTCTTTTAAATCCTTACCATAACTAGTTAGGATGTTTACTTTAAATCCAAGTTTTTTAGCCAAAATCCCAGAATAAAAAACCGTTCCACCAAGTTGAAAACTTTCACCCTTTAATAAATCTTTTGAAAAATGTCCTACTAGAAAATAAATTTTTTGATTTGACATTAAAAACTGAAATTCAAACGAAACTATTCGAAAAAAATAACCCATTAAAATGAAATTTTTCACCTTAAACTTTCTCGAGCAATTCTCGACAAAATTGTTTCATTTTTTCTAATTCTTTCTTTCCTTTCTCTGTTGTAACAAAAGCTCTTTTTCCTTTGTATTTTTCAGTTTGTATGTAACCTTGTTTTCTTAAGCGAAAAAGAACAGATTTCAACAACAAGTTTCCCGGTAGAAAACCAAATTTTTCGAAAATTAATTTTCCTACATCTTCATCACAAACGATTTCTTTTCCTAAAGACAACACATAAATCCACAAATTCCCTTCAGTGCTTAATTTTTTGAATCTTTCAAAAGGTTCCATTTTTTGATAGGAGTTTAAACATTATTTATTTTACCTTTCTCTTTTTCCTTGAATAAATTCCTCAACCATTTCTCTTGCTTTTTCGTCTGTAAACTGTTGCGGAGGATGTTTCATTAAATATGCAGAGGCTGAAATTAAAGGTCCTCCGATTTTTCTATCTAGTGCAATTTTTGCCAATCTTATGGCATCAATCACACAACCTGCTGAATTAGGAGAATCTTCTACAGAAAGTCTAACCTCAATCTCTACTGGTACACTTCCAAACTTTCTTCCCTCAATTCTAATGTAAGCTATTTTATTGTCTTTTAGCCAAGGAACCCAATCTGAAGGACCAACATGTAAATTATCGTAGCTCAATCTTTTAGCAAGTTGAGATTCAACCGCCTCAGTTTTTGATATTTTCTTTGACCCTAATCTTTCTTTAGAAAGCATATTGAGAAAGTCAGTATTCCCCCCAAAGTTTAATTGATAGGATTTTTCAATAATCACGCCCCTTTGAGTGAAAAGATGACACAAAGTTCTGTGAACAATAGTAGCTCCAACCTGAGCTTTAATATCATCTCCTATACAGGGCAAAGCTTTAGCTTCAAATTTTTCTGCCCATTTTCTTTCAGAAACTATGAAAACTGGCATACAATTAATAAAAGCACATCCTGCTTTTAACGCACAATTGGCATAAAATTCAGTAGCTTTTTGGGAACCTACCGGTAAATAATTAATTAAAATTTCTGCACCAGATTTTTTTAATTCTTTTACCACATCAACTGGCTTTTGTTTTGCAACAACAAAGGTTTTATCTTCTGGATATTCTTTCATATGAGGCGCTACTCCATCCAAAACAGGTCCCATTTTTACTTTAACTCCAAGCCTGGGTACGTTTTTATAAAAAACCTTAGTACAATTAGGCGGTGCAAAAATAGCTTCTGCAACGTCTTTTCCTACTTTTCTAGCATCCACGTCAAAAGCAGCTACTACTTTAATATCTGCGATTTTGTATCCCCCCAATATATTATGCATCAATCCAGGAACTAATTCTCTTTCATCTTTTACATTTTTATAATAAAATAAACCTTGGATGAGGCTGGAAGCGCAATTTCCTACACCAACTATGGCTATTTTTATTGGTTTTGACATAATATTTTAATCTGCGTTATTTTTTTGGATTTTAAGACCTTTATTATATTTTACGCCCGTAAAACAATCTGTCAAGATGCTCCCATTTGAAAGACTAAAAAGATCAAATACAATTGAAAACCTGTGGATTTACATTCTTTTAATATTAAAAAAAGAGAAAATTCATGCTTGGGAAATTCCTAAAAAAATTGAGGAAAATTTTGGATTTAAACCAGGAAAAATAACTCCTTATAGAGTTTTATATCGTCTCGAAAAGGAAGGATACGTAAAGAGTAAAATAGAAAATAGAAGAAGGATCTACGAAATTACTGAAAGGGGTTATTGTGAATTAGAAAAAGCAAAACAACTTTATAAACAAATTTTGGAACAATTATGAGAAGTAATGAAAAAATTGCAAAAATCTTAAATCACATGGCAGAACTTTACGAGATCAACAGTGTAAAAGGAAAACCCTTTGCGTATAAAAGAGCTGCAAAAGAAATTCTCAATTTGAAAGAAGAGGTTGGCAAAATTTACGAACAAAAAGGAATTTTCGGTTTAGAATCATTGCCTGGAATTGGAAAAAGAATTGCAAAGAAAATAGAAGAATTTTTGAAAACAGGAAAAATCAAAGATTACGAAGTTCTAAAAGAAAAAACAAAAATCAGAGAAATTGTTACTCATTATTTTAAAACCAAAGGTATACCATTGGAAAAATTGAAAGAATCAGCTAAAAAGAAGGAAATAATTTATTCGCGATACACAAAGCCAGCAAAACAACTTCTGGAGTTAGCAGGGTCAGTAGAAAAAGCCAAAGAAGCAATTACAAAGGTTGCTGAATGGGCCAAATCTAGAAATTTAGATTACACAATTGAAACAGTTTTTAAAAGATGGTTAGAGCTTGATAAATTAAAACCAAAAGAAGTTGTTAAAAAACCCTATTATAGAGGAATGCCAATGGTTTGGTCAGAAACCAAAAGAAAATGGTATGTTATTTCTCCTGATGGAGAATGGTTGGAGTTTGCCGGGCAAGAGTCAGAAATTGAATGGAGAATAGAAAAATGAAAGAAAAACTTTTAAAAATTTTTGGCTATTCTGTTAGTTTAGTCATAATCATTGTTGTAGTTTACTCAGTTATTTACTCAGTTTTTTATGCATTCCAAAAGATTTTTTCAACAAAAATAATCTCACAAGAGTTTGAAAAAATTGCTCAGGAGATTGAAAAATCTGCCAAAGAATTCCAACAAAAAATTCAGCCAAGCATTGAACTTCCAGAGATTGGATTAAAGATTAATGTTAAAGGAGAGATTGCGACAACAACTCCTCTTTTCTTTTCTCTCAATTTATTAATTAATGAAAATGATTTGTATTGGAGAATAGAATCAGCTGAAACTCCTCAAGATAAATTAAAAATTTTAAGATTTGTTTTTCCCTTAATTCAATTTTGGGAGAAAATACAAATTGAAGAAAGAAATATTGAGGAATTGAAAAAAATAAAAGAAGTTTTGCATACAAAATGGATTTTTAAGAATTTTAAATTGGACAAAGATAAACTTGAATTTTCGATTGACAAAGAAAAATTTAAAAACGCTCTTTTAAAAGATAAAGAAAGACCAAAGGAGGAAAAACAAGGAATTAAAGAAATATTAATAGATTTTGTAGATGGCTTTAAAGAAATTTCATTAAAATTGTACTTGGAAGAAAAACTAGTTAAAAAAGCAGAGGTATTTGGGGAGGGTTTGGAAGGAGAAAAAGTCAAATTAATCTTTGAATTTGAAAACCTCAAAGAAGAAATGGTAAAAAATAAAGAGAAAGAAAATTTTGAGAGTGTGTTAATTTCAACATTAAGTTTTTAAATACATGCTTTCTTATTTTGATTTACGAAAAGGAGTGAGGTTTATTTTGGAGGGGCAACCGTACGAAGTTTTAGATTTCAAGCAAATCGGGAAAGCACAAGATGTTGTAGTGGCAAGAGTTAAAATTAAAAATTTAGCAACTGGAAAAATTATTGAAAAAAATTTTCACCAAAACGATACATTTGAGGAAGCTGAAATTGAAAAAGTAGCAGTGAAATTTATCTTTCAAAAAAGAGGAAAATATAATTTTTGCGAAGTAGATGATCCTAGCAAAAGATTTGAAATTGGAGAGGAAAAGATCGGAGAGGGTGCAAAATTTTTAAAACCCGGGATGATTCTGGAGGGATTGAAGTTTGGGGATAAAATTATAAACGTTTCTTTACCAATTAAAGTAAAATTGAAAGTGATTGAAGCTCCTCCTGGAATTAAAGGAGATAGATCTCAACCAGGAACAAAACAAGTTATCTTAGAAACGGGAGCAAAGATTAATGTTCCTCTATTCATAGAAGCTGGAGACATTATCGAGGTGAATACTGAAACAGGAGAATATGTTAGAAGAGTTGAGGAATGAAATTTACTCTTTAAAACATCTCCAATACTTTTTAAATTCCTTTTTCACTTTCTTAATTAATTCTTTGACCTCCTCAATAGGTTCTTGAAGTTTTGGGGAGCCCATTGGATCTACAAGTTCAATTTCAATCCCCAACAATTTTGAAATCATTGCACTCCAACAATATTTTAATGTCTTCAAATTATATCCCGAGGCTATTAAATCAATCTCTTTTTCTTTGCAAATTTTAGATAATTTTTTTACTTTTTCTCCAATCAATTTAAAACCTTCTAATGTCAGGTTTAAATTCGTTAAAGGATCTGAAAAATGAGGGTCAGAACCTCCGTTTCTAATTATTATTTGAGGTTTAAATTCTTTTACCATCGGTTCTATTATTTCTTCGAAAACTAACTTATAAGATAAATCTCCAGCAAAAGGAGGTAAAGGAATATTAATTTTAAAACCCTCTCCTTCTCCTGATCCTTTTTGATCTATAAACCCTGTTCCAGGATAAAGAGTTTTTGGATCTTGATGAATGTCAATAAATAAGACCCTTGGATTTTCGTAAAAATATTCTAAGGTACCATTTCCTCCGTGAGCATCAGTATCTAAAATTAAAATTCTCTTTAAATTGTATTTCTCAAGTAAATATTTCGCACAAAAAGCAACATCGTTGTAAAGACAAAACCCCTCTCCAAAATTTTTCTTTGCATGGTGTAATCCTCCTCCAATTGAAATCACCTTCTTAAATTTATTTTCCATTATCAAATCGGCAGCTATTTTCGCTTGTCCTACTATATATCTTGCAGCTTCTTCAATTTTTCCTGGTTTTCCTATTGGTAGATTATCGGCTGAATGATAAATAAAAAATCTTCCATCGTATTCTTTTCCTTTACTTTTTGCTTCAAAATATTTTTTTGTAAAATCAATATATTCTTTTTCGCAAATTAACAATAAATCCTCATCACTTGCTTTCTCTGCTTTCAAGACAGGAAAGTCAATCTTTATTTTTTCTTGGAAAAAATTTAAAAAATCCTCTCCCCTTCTTCCATGAAAAGGATGACCTTCACCAAAATCGTATTGATTGATTTCTTCTGAAAATAAAATCGCAAATTCAACCAACTTCCGCATCTTTTAGAATCTGTAGACAATTACATTTTCTTTCGAAAGGAATTTTTGGAATTATTTCCAAAATAAGTTTCTTTAACTTTTCGATGTTTTTTGCAAAAGTTTCTAACACTTCTTTCGCTGTTACAGGTTTTATATTTTTTCTTCCCTTTAATCCAACATCGTAATCGGTTACTACTGAAATATTTAAATAACACATCCCAAGCTCTCTGGCCAAAATAGCTTCGGGGACTAAGGTCATGTTGATCAAATCTCCCACATTTTGAAAAAAAGAGGATTCAGCTACCGTTGAAAACCTCGGTCCTTCAATCACTACTACTTTTCCTTCTTTGTGGAAATTAATTTTCAACTTTTCACAACAATCAATTGCAATCTTTCTAAGTTCAGGACAGAATGTCTCAATAGGTGAAAGATGAAAAACCTTCTTTGAAATTTTTCCGAATTTTCCATTATAAAAAGTGTTTTTTCTTTGTTTTGTAAAATCAAAAAAATCGCTAGCAATTACAAAATCTCCTCTTTTAATTTTTGGTTTCAAAGAACCAACTGCGCAGGGTGCAATTATTCTCTCTACACCCAGCCTGTAAAAAGCATAGATGTTTGCCAAAAAAGGGATTTTATGAGGAGGAAATTGATGCTTCTTTCCGTGCCGAGGTAAAAAGGCTATTTTTCTGCCTTTAAATTCTGAAATCAAAATTTTATCGCTAGGATTTCCAAAGGGGGTATTAATTTTTATTTCTTTCCCTTTTAAAAAATGATAAAATCCAGAACCCCCAATGATTCCAATTTGCACTTTTTTCATCAAAATTTTACCAGGGAATATAACCGGTATTTTTTAAGTTTTTCGCGACCTTTAAGATCCTCGAGTTCAACAAACACAACTATTCCTACTATTTTTCCACCTAATTTCTCGACCAAATCTGCAGTAGCTTTTAAAGTTCCTCCTGTAGCAATGACATCATCCACAATCAAAACTTTCTCGCCTGGAAGAATACTATCTTTATGCATTTCAATTGTTTCTTCTCCATATTCTAAGGAATAGTTTTGAGCCACTGTTTCGTATGGTAATTTCCCTTTTTTTCTCACAATACAAAGACCAGCGCCCAGTTTGTAAGCGATCGGTGCAGCCAAAAGAAATCCTCTAGCGTCTATTCCAACTACTTTATCAATTTTTTTGTTTTTATAGGGCTTGATTAGTTCATTAATTAAAAACCGAAAAGATTTTTTGTCTTGAAGTACGGGAGTAATATCTCTGAAAATTATTCCTTTTTTGGGAAAATCCGGAATTGAACGAATTTTATTTTTTAAATCAATTCTCCTCATTTTTGTTAAAAAATTTCCCAATTTCTTTGATATCAAAGATTTTCCATTTTCCCTTTATCTTGATCCAGTATTCGATCGGAATTTTAAATTGTTTATGGATAGTAAACAACCTTTGAAATTGGGAAAAATCATGCTTTCCAGGATACCAATTGTTCTTATTTGTCTTCTTGACTTCAATAAATTTTTCAATTTTCCCCCCTTCACCTAAGATGCAAAAATCAACCGTGCCTCCAATGGCAACTTTTAAAACTGATTCTTGAGGATATTTTTCAAAAAGCATTTTTTTAACTTCCCACTCAGCCTTGTATCCTTTTTTCATCTTATTGTAATTTTATAAAATCTAAACATGGAACTCAAGCCAGTATTTTTAATGCAACCTATTCCCTACTTCGGTGAAAAATTGAAGGGAGAATGGATTGTTGAATCAAAAATCGATGGTTGGAGGTTGCAGATTATAAAACAAAAGAGCGGAAAAATCGAGTATTGGGGCAGAAGATTAGAAAAAAATCCAAATTGGACAGAAAATTTAAATTATTTGAACAAATTTTTAGAAAATGTCCCAGAGGGAACCCTTTTAGACTGCGAACTTTATTCAACAAAAGGAAGAAGAGGAATTCCATCGGTGATTAAAAGAACTGGAAAAGCAAAGCCTTTAATTTTTGTCTTTGATGTAATATTTTTTAACGGAAAATTTGCAGGAGAGAAAACTTTAAAAGAGAGGAAAAAGATTTTAGAAAAAATCAAATTCAAAGGACCATTTTTCATTTTGGAATTTGAACCTTTGAAGAATTTAAAAAGAGCAATGGAAGAGTCAGCGAAAAAAGGCTACGAAGGAGTAATTTTAAAAGAATTAAACTCAAAATACCAAATTTCCTATCAAGCCCCCATCGCCACTCATCATTGGAGGAAGATAAAGTTTTAACAGAGAAATACTTGTTTTCCTGATGTTTAAGAATCCATTAAAGCAATTTGAATAAAATTTTAAAATTTTTTAAAATCAAATTATGAAAAAAAGTCTTGGAAAAATAGAGAGAAAAATTGTTTCTGCTCTAAGGCTTTATAATCCAGAGAAAATTTTACTTTTTGGAAGTAGAGTTTTTGGAAAATCAAAAAAGACAGGGATTTCGATTTACTAATTATTAAAAAAACGAAAAAACATCCTTCAAAGAGAATTCTAGAAGCAAGGTTATATCTTTTAAAAATAGATTACCCCCTTTTGATATTCTAGTGATGACACCAAAAGAAATTGAAAATCGTCTGCTATTGTAAGCCAATACTATATTAGAAGTCGTTATCTGTTGGAGTATCCACCAACAACGAGGAAGGAAGCTAAGAATTGTTTACAAATTGCAAGAAAATCATTCAATTTATAAAAAAACTTATTTAATAACTATGATCGGGAGATTCCAAGTAATGGCAACTTTACAGGCAGCAAGAGCTTATGCCTTAGGTTTTTCTTTAGCAGAAGCTAAAAGTTTTGGACTAAATAGAGCTATTTTTTATGCTGCAGCAAAAAAAGGATTTAAAGCATTGAAAAAGGTACCGCCAAAGATTTCTTTACCAAAAGAGGTATTTAAAATTCCAGAAAAAGAACTTAAAAAAATAGAAAAAAGTTTTACAATTGAAAAAATCGGAGATGAAATGGCATATTGCGTAAAAATTAAAGGAAAAAAAGTTTTTACAATCGGAAACGAACTTCAAACTCCAGAAGCGTTTAAAAAGCAAATTGAATCAAGGTTTGGAGATAAATTTAAAGAAGCCTGGAAAGAAGCTCTTCAGATTGTGAAATCTTATGACAAAGGAGTTTTACTTTCTCAAAGATACTTTTACGAAGTAGTTTATAAACCTCGCAGAGACGAGCTAGCAAAAAAATGGTCTGAAATGATAAAATGAAATTCAAAATTTTACTTTTTCGAAATTGTGAAATAGTGAATATTAAAGCTTCAAATTTAAACCCAAAAATCAACTGATATTTTCACATTTGATCAATTGCGCAAATGTGCAAATATCAATTTTTGGTGGCTCTTGTGTTTTTGGCGATTCTTGCTTTACAATTCTTAACTTGACAGTTTTCAAAAATATTCGCTGTTATTCCAATGTTCTTAAGAACATTGGAACAAGATAATACTCCAAAATAAAAGTTGATTTAAAATTTAACTAAGTTATCAAATGGCTGCCATCACAGGATTTTGAAGTTTTCAAATCCAGAAATCCTTCTCTGCAAGTGGCAAAAGAAATTTGGTATTTTTGGCAAATTTCAAAAACTTTTTCCATTAATTCTCTTCTCATTTGTTTTGGTAAATAGAAAGAATTCTTTATTTTTTGACCTTTTTCAAAATAAAGAGGCTTTAATTTTTTAGCAACCTTTGGGAAAACTCTTTCAAACCTTTTCCAGCTATCAAACCTTGGCTTGAAAGTCGAAGCAACAATATGCAAAGCTCTAGCCTCTTTTGCTCTTTTTACTATTTCTTCAATTTCATCATCGTTCAAATATGGAAAAATCGGATCTAATCTCAGTCCAGTAGGAATTTTATTTTTTAATAGAATTTTTAGAGCTTTTAATCTTTCCTCTGAGTCTGGAGCTTCAGGCTCTAGTTTTTTTAAAATTCCTCTTTTAAAAGTTGTGATTGTTATCGTTACTGCACATCTCAGTTTTTTTAAAAGATCAATATCTCTCAAAACTAAATTCGATTTTGTGATGATTAAAATTTTGAAATTGAAATTTTGAAAAATTTTTAAACACTTTCTAAACTCTTGATATTTTTCCTCTAAAGGTTGATAAGGATCAGAGGAATTTGAAATCGAAATTAAAGAATTTTCCGGAATTTTTTGGCAATCTTTGAAAACTTTCTTTAACAAATCTTTTTTTCTTCTTGGAGAATAAAAATTTGGAATGTAAGAGGTGGCATAACAATAAATACAACGATGCGCACATCCTGTATATGGGTCTAAAGAAAATTTTTTAGGACAAGTACAATAAGGAGATTTCCAAGGGTCGAATGGTCTTATAATTTGAGTTTTCATTTTATTATTCCGATTTCCTTTTTTAAATTAATCACTCTTTCAAAAGCTTCAAAAATTCTTTCTTTTGAAATTTTTCCTTCTTTTACCGCTTGAAAAATAATATCAAATACTTTGTAAGGCAAGTTCTCATCGTATTCTTCTATGTTATTTGAAAACAAAAGAACATCGCAACCTGCATTTATTGCTTTTATTATTGCATCTTCGAGAGAATAATGTTTCTTAATGGCCCCCATTTGTAGATCATCTGAAATTATTACTCCATTAAAACCTATTTCTTTTCTCAAAATCTCTTGTAAAAATTTTAGAGAAAGAGTTGCGGGATAATCTTTGTCTATTTTTTTGTTGAAAATGTGCCCCACCATTACTCCAAAAAGCAAATTTTCATTTTTAAGTTTTTTGTAGGGAATTAACTCATCTTCTTTCCAGCTGTTTGTTACATCAACCATCTCTAAATGACTATCAGAAAAAGAACTTCCATGTCCTGGAAAGTGTTTGACAATTGGAATTACCCTATTTTCAACATGAGCTTTTATAAAAACTTTCGCGTGTGAAAAGACTATTTCAGGGTCAGAGGAAAAAGAACGACCCAGTTTCCCAATGATTGGGTTTTGAGGATTGATGTTTAAATCCACCACGGGAGCAAAATTAACATTAAACCCTAAATCTTTAAGCTGTTTGGAAAGTTTTGAAATCTCCTGTTTTGTAAAATTAAGATCGTTTATTTTCCCTAATTCTTTATGGGAAGGAATTTTTAAAAAGCCATAATTTTCTTTTAACCGGTTTATTTTTCCTCCTTCTGCATCTACTGCTATGAACAAAGGTATTGAAGAGAATTTTTGAAGATCTGAAATCAGTTTCTTGATTTGTTCTGGAGTTAAGATGTTTCGGGGAAAGGATTTAGAAGGAACATCGTAGTCAAAAAGGATTACTCCGCCAAGGTTTAATTCCTTAATGGCCATCACAATTGGCGAATTTTCTGAAACTTCAGTTCCTCTAAATCCAATTATTATCATTTGTCCTATTTTTTCTTTCAACTCTTCGTCAATTTCTTTTTTATTTATTTTTTCTAGCTTTTGATTTTCCAAACTGAGTTTTAAATTTTTCTTTTCCAAAATAATGAGAAAAAATAAAAGGGAAAAGATTAGCAATAAAGAAAAAATAAAGAAATAAAAAATCTTTTGCTTTTTTAACATTCTACTGGCTCAAAAAACTTATTATCAAAAAAATACCACAGATTGCAGCAGTTTCTGACCTTAAATTCAATTTTCCTAAATTCAAAATTTCAAAATTTTCCTTTTTTACCAATTCTATTTCTGATTTGTCCCAACCTCCTTCTGGACCAACAAAGATGGCAATTTTTTGACCTTCGTTTTTTAAATGAGAAAAGTTTTTTCCTGAGGCGTCAAATAAAATTTTTAGATCAAAATTCCTTATTTTCTCAATAGCTTCTTCAAAAGTTAAAATTTCTTCAATTTTTGGTAAACTAACTCTTTTTGATTGCTCTGCAGCTTCTTTTGCAATTTTTCTTAATCTTTCAAAGTTTAAGCTTGTTTTAACAGTATTTTTACACAACATTGGCACTATCTCTTTTACTCCAATTTCGGTTGCTTTTTGAACCACTAATTCAAAATTTGATTTTTTCAAAACTGAACAAAAAAGAGAAACAAAAATTTTTGGTTCCCTTTCAGGTCTCTTAATCTTTAAGATCTCAACTTTTACTTTGTCTTTTAAAAATTCTTTGATTTTAGCTTCAGCCTCAATTTCGGTTCCATTGAATAGAATTATCCGATCACCCACTCTTTTTCTCAAAACATTCCTCAATTGATGAAAAATCTCTTTATCTGAAATTTCCAATTCTCCTTTTTCAATCTTTGTAGGGATAAAAAATCTATCCTCTCTCATAAATTTCACAATTTCACAATTTCACAATTTCACAATTGTGAAAAAGTGAAAATCAGATTTTGTCTTTTAGAAGGCTTTGAAGGAATTTTTTGTCTTCGATTCTTTTTGGCTCGTCGATAAAATAAGACAACCTCCAAGGTCTCTCTTTTGTATTTTCTCCCTTGACAGACATTGTTCCAATGACTTTCCCGATCCTTGGCAAATCATACATTCTATCGATTTGGCAATTTTTTTCTTTTAAAATCTCTTTGAATTTTTTTCGACAGCTTTGTTCGAATTTTTCGAGAGCTCTAGTAACTTCCTCTCGATTTTGATCATTTATTTCATAATATGGAGTACAAAAATAAAGGCAAACTCCATTTCCTGTCATTGATCTAATTGGCGGAACATATCCTCTTTTTGAAAACCAACTTCTGATAAATTCTGCAACATCTAAAGCTGCTTTCAATTCTTGATCTGTAGAAGGAGTTTCTGGTTCTCTAATTGGATCAATGTCTAAAGTAACAATTTGAAGCCCCACAATATCTCCAAAGTTTGCGCATCTTTTCAAACCTTCTCTTCTGTCTCTCAAACCAGCATAAACATTTCTTTTCCCATTCCAACCTTTGCATTTTTTAACAAATTCATCTTCGCTTTTGACAATCGAAAATGCGGGAAAATATCCCCTTTTTAAGAACCTGAGTTCAGTTAAAAATTTATGATTCAAAAGGCGATAGAAAGCTCTGACATCTTTTTCGTTAAAATTCATTTTACTTTAAAGATCAACCACTGATTCTTTCTTCCTTTTAGTTTTACTAAAGTATAAACCCCTTTTAATTTTTTCCCTTTTAGTTCAAAGACAATCTTATTTTCATCTCTTTCAATCAATTTATAATCTCCTTTATCAAAAATTTTCACCTTGCCTGCTCCATATTCTCCCCTTGGAATTGTGCCTGTGAAATTATAGTAGTTTATGGGATGGTTTTCAACGGAAATGGCTAATCTTTTAACGCCCTTTTCCTCTGGTACTAATCTTGGAACTGCCCAACTTTTCAAAACCCCCTCCATTTCTAATCTAAAATCGTGATGATGGCCTGCCTTTTCTGCATAATGGTCGTGAACGACAAAACGCCTTTTCTCAGTAACTTTAATTTCTCCATTTGGCTCTGGAGTTTTTTCAAATTTTCTCTTTCTCCAGTATTCCTCAAGTGCCATTAAGTCTCTTCTCTTTTTATTCCTTCAACCAATTCATTCCAGAGTTTTTTAAATTCCATTGGAGACAAATTTCTGTTAATCAAGATTCTCGGAATTTTAAAATCTTCAATATGTTTTGAATAAAGCTCAAACCTTTCTCCCCATCTTTTCATAAATTCCTTTACAATTTTCTTTTCCTTTTCTCTTTCTTCCATAATTTCATTTACTATTTTATCAAATAGACTCAAAGTGAAAAAGATAAAGAAGTGGTTTAACAAGATGGAGCGATTGTGGTCCTAGTCCTCCGGCAACGCCGATGCCAAGATTAAATCCACTATTTTTGATAGCAAAAAGAAAATCCTTGGTACGTTCAATATCAAGCGGTTTACCCAAGCCACCGCTCAGATCAAATAATATCCCGTTGATAAAGCTGGCATAAAGGGAGAGTTTATCAACTATGCCCTGTGGACTTCCACCAACTGATTCGAGTGCTTTTTTCCCAACTTGAAGAACAATGTAATAACTAAAACCGAAC
>Ga0197143_1000359_pt1 | contig 52590 bp, 50 predicted proteins | sample GBS70_MetaG_FD_148603 | JGI IMG/M metagenome (GOLD analysis project Ga0197143, IMG submission 148603) | Sediment microbial communities from Great Boiling Springs, Gerlach, Nevada, United States - GBS 70_MetaG | ecosystem: Environmental > Aquatic > Thermal springs > Hot (42-90C) > Sediment... | reverse complement strand
ATATCCCCTGGCTCTTGCACCACCAATTTGAGTAATGGTGATTCCCATCAAAATTCCAATTACCGCAATAACTACCAAAAGTTCAATTAAGGTAAAACCTTTAATTTTCATTGAATTTTAAAAAACCTTGCGACCTTTTAATTAAAATTTAGCTTCTTTTTAAAAAAAGTCAAGGGGAAATTTTTTTATTTGACGCCAAATGCAAAATTGTTTTCATTACGGCGTCTGGAGACAAAGAAATTGCTTCAATTCCTTCTTTTGCTAACCATAAAGCATAATCTGGATCGGTTGAAGGAATATCTCCACAAATTCCAATATATTTTCCCTCTTCTTTGCAAATTTTAATTACCTTTTTTATCATTTCTTTTACCGCTTCGTTTCTTTCATCTCCAACTTTTGCTAAATTGGCATTATCTCTGTCAATTCCAAGAAGGCATTGAGTAAGATCGTTAGATCCTATTGAAAATCCATCGCAAAGTTCCAAAAATTTTTCTGCCAAAATTACATTTGATGGAATTTCACACATAATGTAAACTTTAAGTCCATCTTTTCCTCTTTCAAGTCCAAACTCTTTCATTGTTTCCAAAACTTTTTTTGCTTCCTCTGGAGTTCTACAAAATGGAATCATCACTTGAACATTTTTTAATCCAAAAACTTCTCTAACTCTTTTTATTGCCTTGCACTCAAGTTCAAAAGCTGGTTTGAATTTTGAATCATAATACCTTGAAGCTCCTCGCCAACCAATCATTGGATTTGCTTCTTCTGGTTCAAAAAGCTCTCCACCAACTAAAGCTCTATATTCATTAGTTTTAAAATCAGAAAATCTAACTATTACTTGATTTGGCCAAAAGGCAGAGGCAATTTGAGCAATACCTTCTGCCAATTCTTTGACGAAAAACTCTTTTTTGTCTTTGTGCTCAACTGTAATTTTTTCAATTTCTTCAACAATTTTTTTAAGTTTTAATTTTTCATTTGAATTTTTGAGTTTTGAAATTTGAGCTTTGAGTTTCTTGAAATGATACAATGCTAAAGGATGAACCCTAATTTTTTCAGCAAAAATAAACTCTTCTCTGGCAAGCCCTACTCCCTCAACTGGCAAAAATGAATATTTAAAGGCAGCATCGGGAGCTCCAATGTTTAGACAAATTTTAACTGGAAATTTGGGAATTTTCTCTAAATCGTACTTTTTAACTTTAGTGGCAACTTTTCCCAAAAATATTCTTCCAATTCCAGCACTGCAATCTACAGTTATTTCTTGACCCGTTCTTAAAATTTTTGTTGCTCTCTGCGTGCCCACAATTGCAGGAATTCCTAGTTCTCGACTCACTATCGCTGCATGACAAACACGTCCTCCTTCATCAGTAACTATCGCCGAAGCAATTCTCATTATCGGAACCCAATCAGGGTCTGTCATTTTTGTAACCAAAACTTCTCCTTTTTTGAATTCTCCAATTTTTGAAACATCTTCAATAATATGAACTCTTCCCTGCCCTACTTTATTTCCAATGGCAATTCCAGTTAAAATTGGTTTTTGAGAAGTTTTTATTTCATATTCTTCATAAACTTTTTCTTTCTTTGGCGCATGAACTGTTTCAGGTCTTGATTGAACAATAAAAAGCTTTCCTGTTTTTCCATCCTTTGCCCATTCAATATCTTGATGGCAATCATAGTGATCTTGCAAAATCATTGCCCACTTTGCCAAAGTTAAAATCTCATCGTCACTTAAAGAAAACTTTAGTTGGTCTTTTTTTGGAACTTTAACCTCCTTTAGCCCTCCTCCCTTTTTATAAACTAATTTTCTGTCTTTTTTGCCAAGATCTTTTCGAATTATCGCTTTATATCCCTCTTTTAATGTTGGCTTGAAAACATAAAAAGTATCTGGAATTATTTTTCCTTTAACTATCATTTCTCCTTGGCCAAAAATTGAATTAATCAAAACAACATTTTCAAATCCAGTTTCAGTATCTAAAGTAAACATTACTCCAGAAGATGCTAAATCAGACCTGACCATCTTTTGAACACAAACAGACAAAGCAACCTCTAAGTGTTTAAATCCTTTTTCTTCTCTGTAAGCAATGGCTCTGTCGGTAAAAAGAGAGGCAAAACACTTTTTAACTGCTTTAAATAAATTTTGGGGTCCTGAAATGTTAATGTAGCTTTCGTGTTGCCCAGCAAAGGAAGCTGTAGCAAGGTCTTCAGCAGTCGCAGAAGATCTCACTGCCACATCAACATTTTCTTGACCATAAATTTTTGAGAGCTTTTGGTAGTTTTCCAAAATTTCTTTTTCCAAATCTGGTGGAAATTTTGATTTTAAAATCAAATTTCTTGCTTTTTTTCCAGTTTCTTTTAAAGATTGAATGCTTTTTGGATCAAATTTTGCAAAAATTTCTTTTAACTTTTCGTCAATTTTATTAAATTTTAAAAAGTATCTAAAAGCTTGAGCAGTTATTGCAAAACCATTCGGAATATTGATTCCTTTCTTTGTCAACTTTGAAAACATTTCCCCCAAAGAGGCATTTTTCCCTCCAACTAAAGAAACATCTTCTTTTGAAATTTCATTGAACCAAAGAATGTATTTTTTCATTTTTTGCTTCATTTCTTTTTTTCCTTCTTTGGTGAAATTTTTATCTTTCTTTTTGAGCCGGAAATAACCTTTTTTTGAATTAAAAGATTCCAAACACTATCTGAAGGCTTTGCTCCCTTAGAAATCCAATAAAGAACTCGTTCTTTGTCTATTTGAGCCTCCTTTGTTATTGGATTATAAAATCCCAAATCTTCAATAACCTTTCCTTTCAAAGAGGCTTCTTTTGGAGCAACTACCAAGCGAAAGCTTGGTTGATTCTTTTTACCCCTTCTTTGGAAACGAATTGAAAGCATAACTTAAATATTAAATTTTTCTTTTATTTTTTCAAGAGCAACTCTTGCAGCATTTTCTTCTGCTTCTTTTTTTGAAAACCCTTTTCCTTCTCCCAAAAGCCTTTTTTCAAGGTAAACTCCAGCTAAAAATTTCTTTTTGTGCTCTTTCCCCCACTCTTTTAAAATTTTGTATTGAGGCAAAAGGCTAAACTTTTCCTGGGTAATTTCCTGCAAAAGTGTTTTTGGGTCTTTGAATCCTTTTTTGATAATTTGTGGCACAAAAATAAGAATATTTTTTTTGATAAATCTTTGAGCCTCTTTTAGTCCTTTATCTAAATAAATTGCGCCAATAATAGCTTCAAGAGCACTAGCTAAAATGCTCTTTAGCTCATTTTCTTTTGCCTGGGATGCTCCTCTGGATAAAAAAAGCCACTCTTTAAGAGTCATCTTTTTGGCTATTTCAAAAAGAGTTTGAGTGCTAACTATCCTCGCTCTTATCCCAGTCATCTCCCCCTCGCTGAAAGAGAAATTTTTATAAAGGTGTTCACTTACCACGAGCTCCAAAACTGCGTCTCCCAAAAATTCAAGTCTTTCATTTGATTCCTCTCCTGGATGCTCATTTAACCAAGAGCGGTGGGTTAAAGCTTTTTTTAAAAGTTCTTTATTTTTAAATTTTACTTTTAAAATTTTTTCTAATTTTTCAAGACTTTTTTTCATTTAAAATTTCTTTCTCAAAAAATTTACCCAAAACTCCATTGATAAATCTTCCCGAAGTTTCACTTCCAAAAGTTTTTGCTAGTTCAATCGCTTCGTCGATTGCTGCTTTTGGAGGAACTTCTTTTTCAAAAATAAGCTCATAAAGTCCAATTCTTAAAATAATAACTTCAACTAAATCCATTTTCTCTATTGGAAATTGGGGGGCGTATTTTTTAATCACCTTATCAATTTCACTTTGATGGGAAACTATTCCTGTTAAAATTTTTTTTGCAAACTCTCCATCTGCTTCCTTTCCTTTCTTTTCCAAATGTTCTTTTAAAATTTTTTGAGCATCTTCTGGCTTAAGTTTCCTAAATTCCTTTTCAAATAGTGTTTTCAAAACAAGCTCTCTTGCCAAGTGCCTCTTTGACATAAAAAATTCTTATTTTTTGGAAAGATCTTTCAAGGAAAGTTCTCTTTTTTTCTCCGCCTCCTTTATTTCTTTTTCTTTTTCTTTTCTTTCTTTTTTCTCTAATTTTTTCAAAACATCAATAACCACTCTACCTTTATAGTAACCGCAATTTAAGCAAGCATGATGAGGCAGAACTGGCTGACCACACTTTGGGCAAAGGCCGATGGTAGGATTTTTAAGCTTTAAATGAGCCCTTCTTCTGTCCCTCCTTGATTTTGTATTTCTTTTTTTGGGAACTGGCATAAGGATAATCTAAATTTTTCTTTTTGTAATTTTTATTTGCCAACCTTGAGGATCAATGATAAATTCATCCCCTTCTTTAAGTTCCTGGGCTAAAAGGAATCTTGCAATAATATTTTCTACATAATTTTGAACCGCTCTTCTTATCGCTCTTCCTCCAAATACCGGATCAAATCCAACTTCGGTAAGTCTATCTATAAGCTCTGGAGTAATTTTAAAATAAATCTTTTTTGATTCAAGGCCCTCCTCTATCTCTTTGAGTAAAAGTTTAACTACTTCTTTCATCTCTTCTTTCTTAAGAGGTCTATAAATAACTACTGCATCAAATCTATTGATGAACTCGGGCTTGAAAATTCCTTGACGCAAAAGGCTATCAATTAAAACATCTTTAATTGTTGTAATACTGCTTCCTCTCTCAATTGCTTCTCGAATATATTCTGCCCCAGCATTTGAGGTAGCAATGATAATTGTATGCCTGAAATCTACTTCCCTTCCGGCACCATCGGTCATTGTCCCTTCATCAAAAACGCTCAAAAAGAGATTTAAAATATTTGGATGGGCTTTTTCAATTTCATCGATTAAAATTAACGAAAATGGATTTTCTCTCACTTGAGTTGTCAAATAACCTGGAGAGGTTAATGTCCCAATCAATTTATCAATCGATTCCTGAAGTTGATATTCTGCCATGTTAAGCCTTATCATATTTTTCTCTGAACCAAAATAGGCACGGGCCAGTTGCTTTGCTGTCTCAGTTTTCCCCACTCCAGTTGGTCCAAGAAAGAGAAAATTTCCAATGGTTCTTTTTCTCTTTCTAATTTCAGCTCTGGCTCTCCTTAATGCATTAGCAAGCTCGCTTACTGCCTCTTCTTGATTAATAAGTCTTTGATGAATAATTCGCTCAAGATTCAAAAGGGTTTCCCTCTCTTTTTCCTCAGCCACTCCAGCAGGAACTTCATATTTTTGAGAAAAGAAGGTATCAACTTCTTCTGGTAAAAGTATTCCCCTTGCCCTGAGCGATCTTACTTTCTCAAAACCAAAACATTCGTCAAGTAAATTAATTGCTTTTAAAGGAAAGGCTTGTTCTGTCAAAAAGAAATCGCAGAGCTTCACTATTTCTTTTAAAGTGAAAAGGGGGGCAAAAACTTTAGCAACTCTCTCTTGCATCAAAACATTCTCCTCCAAAACTTTTAAAGTTTCCTCTGGTGTGGGGGGTTTAACTTCAATTTTTGAAAAATGAGCAAGAAGTTCTCTTGATTTAGCAATCGCTCTATGGAAACCCTCATAAGTGGTAATGCCAATTAGCCTAAAATTTGGATGTGGAAGATACTGAAGCAAAATTGGGGAAATATCTACTTTAGCTACAGCCTCGGCACCAAATTCTTCACCCACATAATTATGAATTTGAGGAATTATCAATATCACATTTTCCGCTTTAACTGCTTCATTAAAAATAGTTTTTAAGTTAAACTCAAGACCTCTTAAATCCCCAGAAGCACCAATTAAAGAAGGCATATCAAGCTCCAAAACTCTCATGTAATTTAAACTTGGCAAACTTGCCTGCCTAACAATTTTGGTACAAAGGTTAAAAACAAGACTTTTTCTTCCGCTCCCTGGCTCTCCAACAATTAAAGCACAATTTTCGCTTTCTTTAGCTAAAATTTCTTCAAGATCCTCGAGTTCTTTTTGATGCAAAATTACTTTTGAATGGAGCAAGGGGTTGGCGGCGATCAAGTCATGAGAAAATTGGTCTAATGTAATTGTGTAGCCACCAATAAAATCTTTTGTTAGAGAATAAATCAGTTTAAAGTAAAGGTTTTCTCTTTCCCAAAAACGTTTTCTTCGCTCAACCTCATCTTCTATTTTTTGCTGCCACATTGCTGCTTCCTCAAGATCCTCTTTTAAAATCTTACGTTGATCAAGAAATTCTTTAAAAAAGGACTCTTTATCTGCCAGGGCTACAAAAAGATGCAAAATAGTAATCCTTTTTTGCCCATGTTTTTGAGCAAGCTTTGAAGCTTCATCTATAATTTCTTCAGCAATTCTCAGGTTCTCTTCAAAAATAATTGATCTTTCCTCGGGAAAACGTAATTTCTTTTGTTCTTTAAGTTTTGAAAGAAGGTTCTTTCTTAACTCTTCTCTTGGAATAAGAAGGCGATTTAAAGTAAAATTGAGCCTAGTACTTTTTAAAAGATTGTGAAGTAAAACAGTTGGTAATGGTAAATATTTCTCTTTGAGTGTCTCTTTAAGTAAAATTCCGCTCTCAAAATTTAAAAAATCAAGAAAATTTTGTGAGGGATCAAGCTCTTCTTCTTTTGGAAGATCCATACCGCTCTTTTTTAAAACTTGATTGCCAAAGGATTTTAAGGAAAAAAATGCTCCAAACAAAGAAAGGGAAATTAAACTTATCCCAAGGCTTTTGCTTTTAAATTGAGCAGACAAAAAGGGCAATTTTAAATTGGGAAAAAAATGCAAAATTAGAAAAAGCGAGAGAGAAAAAATGGCTGAAAGAAATGAAAGAATTTGAAGGAACTTCAAAATTCTGGGATTTAAAATCTTTGCGTAAAAAATCGCGCGAAAAATTTTGGAAGTTTTTGGATCAATCATATTAAATTTTTTATTCCAAAAACAAATCCAGAAACTATCGCTGGCAAAAATGCTAACCAAATCAAAAATGCTAAAATTCCAAAAAGAAAGGTGATAATCTCAAAAAGGCTACCAATCAAAATAAAAATCAACCTTAAGCAGGCTCCAATTAAACGAGAAAAATTGTTAAAAATAAAATTAGCCACTACTTCCCCTATTTCAAGTCCCGGAGTAGTTTTTTTGAAATAAATGCCTTTCCATGGTGAAAAAAAGGTTTTCAAAAGTGCGTCAAGCATGAAGTAATTTCTAAAAAACCAAAGATAATTTATCCAAATCTTGTAAATTTTCCTGGGCAGTTCCTTAAAATACCAGCTTAAAAACAAAAGCACCATTTTTATTTAATTTTATCAAAAAGAATCTTATTTGGAAGCTCAAAAATTTCTTTTAAAAAATGATCGCCCATTTCTTTCCGATATTTATATTCTTCAACATCAAAGTAGCTCCACCTTATTTCCCTTCCAATATTTTTTTCAATTTTTTTAATGAGGGCTTCGATCTTTTTTTGCGGTGAATTTCCAACAAGCAAAAGATCAATTGGAGATCTTTTTTCCTCCAAAAATATCCCAGAAATTAAAAGCAATTTTATCTGCCTTTGATTTTTTACAACCTTTAAAATTTCTTTTAAAAAAAGCGGGCCTGTTTTGAAGACAATAGCTTTAATTTCAGGAAAAAACGGAGATTTATGGTTTAAGGAAAAAAATATATCTTTTTTTCTTCGCTCTTTCTTTAAAAGTCCTGCTTGTAAAAGATCGTTGATTTCCTTTTTTATCTTCCTTGAAGAAACTGGAATTTTTTTGAAAATAAATTTTTGTGGCACGGGAAGCCCCTCTCTAAGAAAAAAAATTCTAAGGAGTTTGGCTTTTATCTCTCCAAAAAGGCAGGAAAGAGTGTCTTCCATAAGCAAAAATTTTAATAGAAAAAATCTATCTTGTCAAAGGAAAAAGCCAGTTTTATAATTTTTTTATGGAGATTAAGGAATTTGTTTTAAGCTCAAAACCTCCAAAGTATTTTTTGCAAAGTTTTGTTTATCAGCCCTTGAATGTTGAAGAGGAAAAACTTGGTTGGCTTTTGATGATTGGCAAAATAAAAGCAAGTTCACTTGAATATCTTTCTTTTTTAAATCTTCTTGCCTCAAGAATTAAAAGAGAGTATTTCTCAAATACGTCTTTTTCTTCTCAAAAAGCTTTTGAATTTGCTCTAAAAAAAGGGAGAGAGGTTTTAAAGGAATATCAAGAAAAACTAAACATCTCTTCAGAGTTTGATTTTTTGGTTCTTTCTCTCCTGCCCAAAAAAGTTCACTTTTCTCAAATTGGAAAAGTGAATGTTTTGATATTAAGAGAAAACAAAAAAGTTGAAATTTTTGACCTTTCAAAAGAAGAGGGATTTGAAAATGAGGTCCTCTTCCCATTACTTGTACTTAAAACCTCCGAAATCCAAAAAAATGATCTTCTTATTCTTAGCACTTCAAATATTTTTTCAAAAGAAAAATTTCTTGGAAAAAATTTTCCTCTGAAAGATGCGGATCTTGAAGAATTAGCCAAAGGCGACGAGGAGGGGATAGCTTTAACTATTAAATTGACTCAAGGAGCCCCGAAATTTTCCCATCAGGAAAAAATTTTAACACCCAAAAAAGAAATTGGATTGAAGCTTAAAGCAAAATCTGAAAAACTTTTAAAGTTCTTTAAAGAAAACCCTCTCAGGATTAAAGGTTTTAAACCCACTTTTTTCAAATTGTCAAAAATAAAAGGTTTTAAATTTAGATTTTCTTTCCCAAAATTTTCGTTATGGTCTTTGGGAACGCTTTTACTTCTTCTTTTTGCTATTTTCGTAACTCTATGGCACCAAAAGAAGACACACGAATTTTTGGAAAAAGTTAATCAAATAAAAAAATTGGTAACCGAAGCTTCAAGCGCTAGAATTTATGGCAAAAATAAAGAAGCAGTTTTAGCATTGAATCAAGCTTTAAAAATGATAGCCGAGCTTGAAAATAAAAAACTTTCTTCAAAACAAAAAGATTTAATTAGAACCTTACAAAATGATGCTCAAAAAGCTTTTGAAGAAATTTTCCCAAAAAATGAAATAAAAAATCTTGAACTTATCTTTGAAATGAAAGAAACAATAAACAAATGGAAACCTGAGAAGATGTTGCTTTCAAATAATTTTATTTACCTTTCGTCTCAAAACTCAAATCTTGTTTGGAGATTAAACCAAAAAACAAAAGAGGGGATTTTCATACCTCTTGCAATTGATAAAGTAAAGTTCTCGCTTGTTTTTGGAAAAAATCCGATATTTTTGGCTCCGGACGGGCAGATTGAAAGCTGGGAGAGAAAAATTTCTCTTATACTTCCAAATAAAAGTACAGAAATTAAAGATGTGGCCCTTTTCTCAAAAAATCTTTATATTTTAAGTGATGATCAAATCTTAAAATATAATCTTGCTTCTGGTGCAAAGGAGGTTGTCTCACAAAATTGGCTCAAGGAAAACATTTCTTTAAAAGATTTCTTTTCAATAACTATTGATGGAAAAATCTACCTTCTTTCGTCAAAAAAAATTTTAAGACTTGGGCGAGGAAAAATTGAAACTGAATTTGATTTAGCAAAAATTTATCCAAGAATCCAAAAACCAACTAAAATTTTTACCCAACAAGAAATCCCTTTTCTTTATCTCCAGGACAAAAATGAGATCATAATTTTAGATAAAGAAGGCAACTTTGTAAAACTTTTAAGTTTTCCCCAGGTTAAGAATTTGGTTGATTTTTTTATTGACACCAGCAATAAAGCGATTTATATTTTAGATGGAATGAAAATATGGAAAGCAAAAATTTAATAAAAAAATATTTTGAATTTTTCTTTGATCTTAAGAAGTTAAAAAAAATGCCAAGAACCGGATGGGTGCTCCGTGGAGTCAAAAACCCCGAAACTGTAGCTGAACATACTTTTGGACTTGCCTTTTTAAGTTGGATTTTGGGAAGTGAAACTGAGCTAAATATCTCAAAATTAATTAAAATCGCTCTTTCGCACGATCTTTGTGAAGTTTTTGCTGGAGATCGAACTCCATTTTGGTATTACCCAAAATTACCTAAGGAAAAAAAGGTAAGAGAAAAAATGTTGGAAAAATGGGCTAGGCTTTCAAGGAAAACCTGGAAAAAAGTAGCTCACAAAAAGCGAAAAGCAGAAAAAAGGGCACTTTTAAAGCTTCTCAAAAACCTTGATAAACCAATCAAAAGCGAAATCTTTCATCTTTGGATCGAATACGAAAACAGTACCTCAAAAGAAGGAAAATTTGTGAGACAATTAAACAGAGTAGAGACCCTTATTCAAGCTATTGAGTATTTTAAAGAAAATACCAGCCAAAATTGGTGGGAATGGCCAGAGGAAATAGCCGAGGACAAGATAATCCTTGAGTTTTTAGAGGTCATTGAAGAAGAATTTTATAAAAAAGTGATCTCTTGCAAAAATATAAATCTAAAAAATATACTTAAGGTTTTTTTGAAGGCAAACCAGCTAAAAAAAATCAAAATAAATAATGAGACAGTCGCTGCTCACTCTTTTGAGGTAGCTTTAATGGGATGGATTTTTGGAAAAAGACTTAAGAAATTAGATGTAGAAAAAATGATAAAAATGGCACTTTGTCATCAAATTCAAGAGGCATTGCCTTCAAAAGAAACTTTCAAATCTAAAAATTGGCAAACTCAAAAGATCAAAAACGAGGAAGAGAAAGTTAAAGAAATTATTTCGGGCCTGGAGCAAAATCTTTCAAGTGAAATCTTCAACCTTTGGAAGGAATTCCAATTAAAAGAAACTCCTGAGGCTCTTTTCTTAAATCAGATAGACGCGCTTCAAAATTTGTCTGAGGCTTTTCTTACTTAATCTCCACTTCTGCTCCCGCTTCAGTAAGCTTTTTTTGAATACTCTCAGCTTCTTCTTTACTTACTTTTTCTTTAATTAATTGAGGAGATTTCTCTGAAGCATCAACTAGATCTTTAGATTCTTTAAGTCCTTTTCCGGTAATCTCTTTGATTAACTTTATTATCTGAATCTTTGAAGTTCCAGGTTTTTTCAAGAAAACTGAAAACTCGCTTTTCTCCTCAGAAGTTTCTCCTTCCTTAGCTTGCCTTTGAGGAACTGCTTGTAAAGCAGTCATCATTTGAGAGGAAATTCCAAACTTTTCTTCCAAGATTTTAACAAGCAATGCCAAATCTTTGACCTTCAATTCTTCAATTTTTGAAACTATCTCTTTTAAGTGTTCTGGAATTTGAGTATTTTTTTCTTCCATAGTTTAGTTTTTGAAAAAACTTGGACCTTTATTTCTTGTTTGCTAAAATAAAAATAAGCCTTTTTTGTAGACCTTGCAGGTCAAACAAGAATCTTGAAAGAAGATTTTTTAGAACAAAATATAATTTAACTTGCGACTCCTCTATAGTTGGCAAAGTAGCCAAAAACTTAAGATCCTCTGGTGACAATTTTTTCAATTTGCCGTCTTCAAGAGCAATTCCCAAAACAAAACTTAGTCTTTCAGTTTTTTGGTTAAGTTCTTCTCTTGCAAATTGATAAAAAATCTTTGCTGCTTGAATCTCGTCTTTTCCAAAAGCAGCTAAAATTTGCCCCTGGAGCTCATCTGGAGAAACGCCCTCAAGCTCCAAGGCTTTTTTTAAAAGGCTTGTTTTTGCTACTTTAACCTCAATCCCCTTTTCCTTAAATTTTTCTTTAAGTCTTTTTTGCTTTCCAAAAGAAATTCCAGAAAAATTGCAAAAGACTGAAAGTAAAGAATTTCGAAGTAGCCTTCGAAGATCCTTAACTATTTCTATTTTTTGAGCTTTTGTGAGCATAAATGAAAAAATTGCGGTCCTACCCTACCGCATGCTTTGCCTCGGGAGGACTTATTTTGAGCCTCCTTTCTTCGGCAACCTAAATTTTAAGAAAAATTGAGAAAAAGTCAAGAGTTAAATTTTAATTATTTTAACCACCACTTCTCTTTCTCTTGGGCCATCTGCTTCAACAAGAAAAATTTGTTGCCACCTTCCAAGTAAAAGTTTTCCTTCTTTAATTAAAACAAATTTATCCTGACCAAAAATTCCTGAAATTAAGTGAGCTATGGCATTATTATCAATTAAATTGTGAAAGAAATTTATTTTGGAAGCAATGGTTTCGAAAAACAAAAACCAGTCCTTTTTTAGTCCCTCTTCGTCTTCGTTAATTAAAAGAGCAGCAGAACTATGCATCAAAAAAATAAAACAAATTCCCTCTTTTACTTTGCTTTTATTAACAATTTTTTGAATCTCTGAAGTTAGATTCAAAAGCTCAAATTTCTTTTTGGTTTGAACTTTTAAAAAAGAAATCATAAAAGGAAAAATTTTTAAAAAAATGAGTAAAAAAGTCAATAGCTTGCATTTAAAAAAATGGGATTTATAATTAGAGAATAAGCACGATCTCTCTTTCCCAAAAAAACACCTTTTGGGATTTTTACCATTAAAAATTATGGGGGAATTCATCAAAATTAAAGGGGCGAGAGTGCATAATTTAAAAAACATTGATCTTGAAATTCCAAGGAATAAACTTATTGTGATCACAGGTATTTCGGGTTCTGGAAAATCATCTTTGGCTTTTGACACTTTGTATGCTGAAGGGCAAAGAAGATATATCGAAAGCCTCTCAAGTTACGCAAGGCAATTTTTAGGTCAGATGGAAAAACCAGATGTAGACGCGATTGAGGGGCTTTCCCCCACTATTGCTATTAATCAAGCCTCAATCTCAAGAAACCCAAGATCAACTGTTGGTACAATTACCGAAATTTATGATTACTTAAGACTTCTTTTTTCACGAATTGGTCAGCCACATTGTCCCAACTGTGGTCGGAAGATTCAAAAACAAACAATTGATCAGATGATCGAAAAAATTTTGGAAATTTATGGCGAAATAGTCGTTTTAGGTCCCGCAGTTAGAGAAAAAAAGGGTGAACATAAAGGAGTAATTGAAGAAATTGAGAGAATGGGATTTGTAAATCTAAGAATTGATAAAAAATATATGCCAATTGAAGAGGCAAAGGATCTTGAACTCGAAAGGTACAAAAAACACACAATTGAGGTTGTTGTGGATAAATTTACCGTATTAAATCTTAAAGACAAAAATGCCCTTAAAAAAATGAAAATTAAAAATATCAAAGAAATTGAAAAAGAACAGAAATCGAGAATAGCGGATTCTCTGGAAATGGCGTTAAAAATCGGTAAAGGAGTGGCTATTTGCCACCTTCCAAAGGAAAATAAAGAGATTATTTTCAGCGAACATTTTGCCTGCCCAAAATGCAATATTTCCTTACCAGAAATTGAACCAAGATTCTTTTCATTTAATTCTCCAATTGGAGCTTGTAGTTTTTGTAATGGCCTTGGAGAAAAACTTGAAATTGATCCAGACCTTGTTGTTCCTGATAAAAATCTTTCTTTAAGCGAAGGGGCAATTTTTGCTTGGAGTCATGCTTCTCATAGAATTGGCAGGCAAAGTTATTTTTGGTGGAAACTCAGAGATTTAGCTGAAACTTATAATTTTTCGTTGGATACTCCTTTTAAAAAGTTGCCCAAAGATATTCAGGAAATAATTTTATATGGAGACTCTTACTTTGAAGGAGTAATTCCTTTTCTTGAAAGAAAATGGAAGGAAGGAGGAGAAGCAACTCGAGAGGAAGTCGAGAAGTATATGAGAGTAAAAGTTTGTCCAGTTTGTAGTGGAGCAAGGCTTAGAAAAGAAGCTCTGGCGGTGAAGATTGAGGGAAAATCAATTTATGAAATTTGTCAACTTACTATTGAGGAGGCTAAGGAATTTTTTGAAAAATTAAAAGGAAAACTTAAAGGAGCTAAAGAAAAAATTGCAAAACCTATTTTAAAAGAAATATTAAGTAGGCTCCAGTTTTTAATAGAGGTTGGTCTTCCTTATTTGACTCTAGAAAGAAAAGGAAGCACCCTGGCTGGAGGTGAAGCTCAAAGAATAAGACTTGCTACTCAAATTGGATCGGGGCTTGTTGGAGTGACCTATATTTTAGATGAACCATCAATTGGTCTTCATCCAAAAGATCAGGAAAAATTAATTGAAAGCCTAAAAAAATTAAGGGACCTTGGTAATAGCATTATTGTAGTTGAGCATGACCCTCAAACAATTTTAGCAGCAGATTATGTTATTGACATTGGACCCGGAGCTGGTAAAGATGGAGGGAAAGTAATTTTTCAAGGAACCCCCCAAGAACTCCTAAAGTCAAACACTCTTACTGGAAAATACCTCGCAGGGAAAAAATCACTAATAGTAAAAAGCGAAAAAAAAGAAAAAAGGGAGGAGGAAAGATTTATCCTTATCAAAGGAGCCTCTCAATACAATCTAAAAAATATAGACGTTAAAATTCCACTTGGAAAACTAGTCTGTGTAACTGGAGTGTCGGGGTCTGGAAAATCAACCTTGGTTAATGAGGTTCTTGGTAAAAATCTCCTAAAAAAATTCTACAGTTTTAAAGAAGAACCAGGAAAATGCAAAGAAATCTTGGGTACAGAACACATACGGAGAGTTTCTATTGTTGATCAAACTCCTATTGGAAAAACTCCAAGATCAAATCCGGTAACCTATATTGGGGCCTTCAGTTACATTCGGGAGCTCTTCGCTCAAACTCCTGAAGCCAGAATGAGGAACTTCAAACCGGGAAGGTTTTCTTTCAACGTAAAAGGTGGTAGATGCGAAGCATGTCAGGGGCAGGGGTTAATTAAAGTGGAAATGTACTTTTTACCAGACATTTATGTTGAATGTGAAGAATGTAAAGGAAAGAGATACAACAAAGAGACGCTCTCCATCACCTACCATGGTAAAAATATTGCTGAAGTTCTTGAAATGTCGGTCAATGAAGCTTTAAGTTTTTTTAGAAAGATTCCTCCCATTGAAAGAAAATTAAAGACACTTCAAGATGTCGGACTTGGGTATATTGCTCTGGGTCAACCTTCGCCTACTTTATCTGGAGGAGAAGCTCAAAGAATAAAGTTGGCAAAAGAACTTTCCAAAACTGAAAGCGGTGGAACTCTTTACATTTTAGATGAACCAACAGTTGGGCTTCATTTTGACGATGTAGTTAAACTTCTTAAAGTTTTAAGAAGGCTTGTTGATCGAAACAATACCGTTATTGTAATTGAACACAATTTAACAGTTATCCGAAATGCAGATTGGATTATCGATCTTGGGCCAGAGGGAGGTGAGAAAGGTGGAAAAATTGTCGCTCAAGGAACTCCAGAAGAAGTTGCCAAAAATCCTAATTCTTTTACCGGAAAATATTTAAAAAGGGTGATTTTTAACAAAGAAATTTTATAAAAGATTCCCCTTGCAAATAGATATATTTTTTGCTAAACTTTAAAGTCAAAAAAAGATGACGGGGACTGGTGTAATGGCTAACACGCTCGCTTTGGGAGCGAGTGACTCGCGGTTCAAGTCCGCGGTCCCCGAAAATTGAATTTTTTATGCCAAAAAAAGTCCTTTTAATTGAAGATGATCCTTTTATTGCTGAAATTTATATCTCAAATCTTCAAAGTGAAGGAATTGATGTCGATATTGCTTCTGATGGGAAAACTGGACTTGAGAAAATTGAAAAAGGGAATCCAAATTTGATTATCCTTGACTTGCTGTTGCCAGATATGAATGGTTTTGAAATACTAAAAAGAGTCTCAAAAAAACCAAAAAAACCTCCAGTAATTATCTTAACAAATTTAGTAGATGGAGAAAACATTGAGCATGGAAAAAAAATGGGGGCGGTAGCTTATTTTAACAAAACCGCTCTTTTTCCAAAAGAAATGGTACAGAAAGTTAAAGAAATCCTTGAGTTAAAATCGCGAGAGTAGTTTAGTGGTAAAACGGTTCCCTTCCAAGGAACAGTCGGGGGTTCGATTCCCCTCTCTCGCTCACCAAAGTTTTTCTTGTAACTTCGCTTTCTTGAACTTACTTCATTTATTCCAATTGTACATTCTTCTTGGGTAACTTTCAAAACTTTCTACAAGTTTCAACACTGTCTTTTTAAAAAATGAAAGAGGCCCCAGGAAGTCTTGGGGCCTCTGAATATTTTTTTATGTAACTTTACTTTACTTTTTCCTTAAGCCCCTTACCAGGTTTGAATTTGGGTACGATCTTTTCAGGAATGGTAATAGTTTCTCCTGTCTTTGGGTTCCTCCCTGTTCTTGACTTTTTTTGAACTATCAAAAAAGTACCAAAACCTGCTAAGGCAACTTTTTCTTTCTTTGCCAAACTTTCAGTAATAATATCCAGGATTCCATCGAGAGCTGCCATAGCGTCTTTTTTGGAAAGCTTTGTCCTCTCTACAAGTTTCTCTACAAGTTGTTGCTTGTTCATGGTATTTTAATTTTTCGACCTTTTAAAAGTTCTTTAAAGAATTTTAGAGCTTTTTTTAAGATCTGGCAAGAGGGATATTATCTGGCATATTCAATAATTCTTGATTCCCTAATTAACACCACTTTTATTTCCCCGGGATATTCAACTTCTTCTTCAATCTTTTTGGCAATTTCGCGCGCTAAATTCCTTCCCTCAAGTTCATCCACTTCTTTAGCATCGACAAATACTCTCAATTCTCTTCCAGCCTCAACTACCCAAGCTTTTTTTACTTCAGGAAAGCTTTTAGCAACCTTTTCAAGGCTCTCTATCCTTTGAAAATAAAACTCTTCGGTTTCCTTACGCGCTCCCGGTCTTGAAGAAGAAATTGCGTCGGCAACCTGAACTAAAACTGCTTCGATAGATGAAAAGGGGTGCTCAAAATGATGAGATTTGATCGCTTCAATTACCTCTTTTTCTATTCCAAATTTCTCTAAAATTTTTGTTCCAATTTCTACATGGGATCCTTCTACTTTTTGATCGAGGGCTTTACCAATGTCGTGCAAAAGGCCAGCCTTCTTTGCAATTTTAGGATCTCCCCCGATTTCTTGAGCCAGTCTTTCGGCTAAAATAGCTACTTCTACAGAGTGCGCCAAAACATTCTGTCCAAAGCTTTGTCTTAATTTGAGTTTTCCCAAAAGCTGATGAATTTCTGGCGGAAGATCGAAAATTTGAAGCTCCTGAGCTGTTTCTCTCCCAGTCCTTTCCAAAATTTCAGGAAGCCTTTTTTCAACATTCTCAACTTCTTTTTCAATTCTTGATGGTTGGATTCTGCCATCTTTAATTAAATTTTCAAGAACAATTTTGGCAATCTCTCTTCTTTGAGGATCAAAAGAAGAAAGGAAAACAACACCTGGTGTGTCGTCGATAATAATTTGAACTCCAGTTTTTTCCTCAAAAGTTCTTACGTTTCTTCCTTCCTTTCCAATAATCCTTCCTTTCAAATCGTCACTTGGTAAAGCTACCTGAGTAGTGGTAAGTTCATTTAAAAAAGAAGGTAGGCTTTTTTGGATTACCGTAGCTAAAATCTCTTTGGCTTTAGTTTGATATTTTAAATCTCCTTCTTTCTCAAGTTTTGAAATACGAGAAAGTAAATCTTCCTTAAATTCTTCTTCAATTTTTTCAAAAAGAAGTTTTTTTGCTTCCTCTTTAGTTAACCCACTTATTTTTTCTAACGCTTTTTTTCTTTCCTCTTCAAGAACCTCAAGTCTCTTTTTAAGTTCTCGAGCTTTTTCAAGACTCTCGCTAAGTTCTTTTTTTTGCTTTGGAAGAGTCATTTTCTCTTCCTCAAGCTTCAATCTTTCTCTCTCAAGCCTAAGCTCTCGTTTTTTAAGCTCTCCCCTCTCCTCTTCAAGTCTTCTTTTACCTTCTTCAATAATCCTCATTGCTTCTTCTCTTGCTTTTAAAATAATTTTCTCTGCTTGAGTTTCTGCTTGAGTCAATCTTTCTCTCACTTTTTGTTCCAAAACCCTAGCATCAAGTGAAGCAAGTCTTTTTCTTGAAAGATACCCCAAAATCGCACCAATTCCAAAAGCAGTACTTGAGAAGATAATATAAAGAGGGTCCAAGTTCATAGATTTTAAAGAAATGATATCATATTGCGAATTTGGTGTCAAAAGAATATAATTTAAAAAGCTTTATGAAAAAAGTGGTTCTTATAATTTTTGATGGTTGGGGAGTGGCTCCACCAAGCGAAGGGAATGCTCCACTACAAGCCAATCTCACTTTTTTTAGAAGTATCGAAAAGTACTACCCCTTCACCATTTTACATGCCTCAGGAATCAATGTAGGACTTCCCTGGTGGGAAGAAGGAAACAGTGAAGTTGGGCACTTAACCATCGGAAGCGGGAAAGTAATTTACCATTACCTTCCGCGGATAATTCTTTCAATTCAGGATGGAAGTTTTTTTCAAAATCCAGCTTTGCTTCGAGCAATAAATCATGCAAAAAAGAATAACTCAAAACTTCATTTGATGGGACTTGTTTCTTCAGGTGGAGTTCATAGCTATATTGATCACTTCTATGGCCTTCTTGATCTTTGTCAAAAAGAAAAGGTTGAAAAAGTATATTTCCATTTTTTCACTGATGGCCGCGATACTTTACCAAAGGAGGCAAAAACTTTCTTGCCGATGCTTCTCCAAAGAATTAGAGCTCAGGAGGTTGGAACTTTAGCAACAATACATGGAAGATGCTACAGTATGGATCGAGATAGAAATTGGGACAGAACCGAAAAAAGCTATCGATGTTTAGTTTTTGGAGAAGGGGCTCAGGCACCCGATCCGATAAAGTACATCGAAGAATGTTATCAAAAGGGATTCACTGATGAATTCATTCCTCCGGCGGTAGTTGATCCCAAGGGAATAATTGACTCAAATGATGCTATTATCTTCTTTAATTTCAGAGAAGATAGAGCTCGACAACTCACTGCCGCATTTCTGGATGAAAATTTTAACCATTTTAAAAGAAAAAAGCTTCAAAATATTCATTTTACCGGAATGACTCGATATCTTAATCTTAAAAATCTTGACGTTGCTTTTGAGCCACCTGAAATCGGTTTAACTTTGGGTGAAATTTTATCTCAAAACAATCTTCTTCAATGGAGAATTGCCGAAACCGAAAAATATGCTCATGTTACTTATTTCTTTAACGGCTTAAGAGAAGAACCTTTTAAAGGAGAGGAAAGAAAATTAATTCCGTCAAAAGGCGGTCCCCATTATGATAGAGTGCCTGAGATGCAAGCAAGAACAATTACCCAAGAGGCTCTTTCAAAAATCAAATTAAAAAAGTATCACTTCATTTTAATAAACTTTGCCAATCCTGACATGGTTGGACACACTGGCAATCTCAAAGCAGCCATTAAAGCAGCTGAAGTTTTAGATGAGTGTCTTTCAAAAATTGTTCCCCTAGCTCTTGAATCAGAATATGTAGTGTTGATCACTGCCGATCATGGAAATTTTGAAGAAATGCTTGATCCAAGGACGGGCGAAGTTTTAACAGAACATTCATCTAACCCAGTTCCTTTTTATTTGGTTGACCCAGAAATGAAAAAAACTGTTCCTTCAAAAATCGAAATTTTCCAACTAAAAAAAGCTGGAGGATTCCTTTTTGATATCGCCCCTACGGTTCTGGATTATCTTGAAATTCCAAAACCCAGTGAAATGCCTGGTATCTCTCTAAAAAAAATTTTTTTAATGTAGGATTCTAACTTGAGTAAAACTCTTCAAATTTCTGGATAATTTTTTCAAATAAAATTCTTTGATAAAAATAATCTTGCAGTGCGGCAAGATCTAATTTTTTAGCTTCATTTACCGAAGGAAAATTTTTTAAAATCTGATTGATTCTTTCTTCGATTTCCTTTTGAGAAACTTTAATATCCTCCTCCTTTGCAATTTGAGTAATTACAAGTTCTTCTTTTAGTCTTTTCTGAGCTGCTTCTGTAAGGCTTTCCTTAAGCTTTTCCTCAGTTAAGTTAAGATGAAACAAATACTCAGAAAAGGGGAGTCCGCTTTCTTCAACCTTATGTTTTAATTCTTCAAGAAGTATTTCTTTTTCTTTTTCAATCATTATATCAGGTAAATCAATCTTAGAGATTTGAACAATTTTTGAAATAACCTCCGCCGCCCATCTTGTTCTTTCACTTTCTTCTTTTTCAATTAAAAGTCCTTCTTTAATACTTTCCTTTAATCTTTCAAGGTTCTCAAAATTACCAAGGCTTCTAGCAAAATCATCATTTAGCGAGGGGAGTTCCCTTTTAAATACGCCTTTAACCTTGATTTTAAATTCAAGATTTTTGCCGGCCCATTTTTTTTGCCAAAAATCCTCGGGAATTTTAATAGAAAATTCTTTTTCGTCATTCTCTTTGAGTCCTAAAAGATTTTCTTCAAACCCCTCAACCATTTTTCGTTCGCCAAGAATAATCCTTTGATTTTTTATATCACCATTTTCAATTTTCACTCCTCCTAATCTAATTTCTCCGTCGATTACTATTTCATCACCTTTTTGAGCTTCAGTTGTTTTTCGAACAAATTTTGCTCGAGACTTTTGAAGATCTTTTAAAACTTCTTCAAGTTCTGAGGGTAAAACTTTAATTTCTTTCTTTTTTGTGGCTTTTACAATTTCTTTCCACCCTTGAATATCTACTTTTGGAAAAATGAAGAATTCAAAAGTAGCTTCAATTTTTCCTTCATCGATTTTTTTGAAAAAAATTTGAGGTTGGCTAATAATTTGAAAGCCGAATTCTTCTTGGGCTTTCTCCAAAACTTCTCTGGCAACTATTTTAGTAACTTCGGTCACAATCTCTTCCCTCGAAAGGTTATCTTTAACAATCTCTTTTGGGGCAAAACCTTTCCTAAAACCTGGAATTTCCAAATTTTTTGCCAAGCTTTCTAGTGCTTTTTCGAAAAAAGAAGCTGATTCTTGTTTATCAAAGGAAGTCTCAAGTTTTACTTTTGATTTTGGAAAGTAATCAATTTTAATCCCCATAACTTATTTTTTTTGCCCTTTTTGAGGATAAATAATCTCATCAATTATTCCATAGTTTTTGGCTTCCTCCGCAGTAAGATAAAACTCTCTGTCAGTATCTTTTTCAATCTTTTTTATCGGTTGACCAGTGTGTTTAGCCAAAATTTGATTGAGTCTGTTTTTAATACTTATGATATGTCTTGCGGAAATTTCAATTTCTATAGCCTGTCCTCCTGCTTCTCCCATCACTTGATGAAGCATAATTTCAGAATTTGGAAGAGCGAATCTTTTTCCTTTTTCGCCAGCAGCCAAAAGCACTGCAGCCATTGAGGCTGCCATTCCAATACAAATTGTTGAAATCGGACAACTTACGTATTGAAGTGTATCGTAAATCGCAAGTCCTGCAGTTACTAGTCCACCGGGGCTGTTAATATAAAGCTTTATTTCTCTTTTCGGATCCTGACTTTCAAGAAATAAGAGTTGAGCAATAATTGTGTTAGCAACTAAATCATTTATTGGACCTCCAAGAAAAACGATCCTTTCTTTAAGAAGCCTTGAATAAATATCATAAGCTCTTTCTCCATATGGAGTTTTTTCAATAATCGTTGGAATAATCGTCATAAAGATTTTTCAAAGAAATTTTTAGACCTTTAATGTTGTTTCTTTTTTTTGACTAAGTTTTGGAGGTTTGGGTAAAATCATCAGCTCCCCATCTTTAGCGTCTATTTTCACTTTGCTTGAGGGTAAAATTTTTCCTTCAATAATCAGTTGAGAAAGAGGGTTTAAAATAGTGGCCTGAATCACTCGCTTTAAAGGTCTTGCTCCAAAGCGTATGTCATAACCTTTCTTAGCCAAAACTTTCTTTGCTTTTTGGGTTACTTGCAAGGTTATTTCCTTTTCTTTTAATTTTTCTTCAATTCTTTTAAGTTGAAGGTCAACAATTTTCTCCACATCTTCTGGAGAAAGATAATTGAAAATCACAATCTCATCAATTCGATTTAAAAACTCGGGCTTAAAATATTCTTTAAGTTTGTCTTCAATTTTTTCTTGAAGTTCCTTTTTGTCCAAAATTTTTTCAGATTTTTTTAAATCAAAACCAAACTTACTTGCTTTAAATATTTCCTCGGATCCAATATTTGAAGTCATGATTAAGATAGTGTTTTTAAAATTCACTGTTCTTCCCTTGGAATCAGTAAGCCTTCCCTCATCAAAAATTTGAAGTAAAATGTTAAAAATGTCAGGGTGAGCTTTTTCTATCTCATCAAAAAGCACCACCGAATATGGTCTCCTTCTTATCTTTTCAGTTAGCTGTCCTCCTTCTTCATATCCTACATAGCCTGGGGGGGCTCCAATAAGTTTTGCTACCGCGTGTTTTTCCATATACTCAGACATATCAAGGCGAATCAATGCACTTTCAGTATTAAAAAGAACTTCGGCTAAGGCTTTAGCAAGTTCTGTTTTTCCCACGCCGGTTGGACCAAGAAACAGGAAAACTCCAGTTGGTTTTTTCTCATCTGCTAAATCTGCTCTTGAGCGCCGAATGGCATTAGCTACTGCTTTCACTGCTTCGTTTTGATTAATAACTCTTTTGTGAATTTCTTCCTCAAGGCGCAGCAGTTTTTGGCTTTCTTCTTCTAAAATTTTAGTCACAGGAATCCCTGTCCAACGAGCAACAATTTTTGCAATATCTTCTTCAGTAACTTCTTCTCTTAAAAGCCTATGCTCGCTTGGGTACTTTTGGAGTTCTTTTTCTAGTTTTAAAAGCTTCTTTTTAAGTTCGGGTATTTTTGCATAGCGAATCTCAGCTACTTTGTAAAGTTCCCCGTATCTTTCCGCTTTTTCACTTTCTTCTTTTAGCTTCTCGATCTCTTTTTTTGTAATCTTTATCTCATCAATAATTTTCTTTTCTGCAAGCCACTGAAGTTCAATTCTGTCTTTTTCTTCTTTGAGGTTAGCAAGTTCCCTCTCAACTTCTTTAAGTCTTTCCTGTGATTTTTTATCTTTTTCTTTTTTCAATGCCTCTTTTTCGATCTCAAGTTTCATAATCTTCCTTTTAAGCCCATCAAGTTCTGCGGGTTGTGACTCAAGTTCAAGTCTTAAAGCGGCTGCAGCTTCATCAATTAAGTCAATAGCTTTATCTGGCAAAAATCTATCTGTAATATACCTATTTGAAAGCCTTGCTGCTGCTACTAAAGCTGAATCTTTAATTTTAACGCCATGATGCAGTTCATATTTCTCTTTAATTCCTCTCAAAATGGCAATAGTATCCTCAACCGATGGTTCTTGAACGTAAACCGGTTGAAATCTTCTCTCAAGAGCTGGATCTTTTTCAATGTATTTTTGATACTCTTTCAAGGTCGTTGCTCCAATAGCTCTTAGTTCTCCTTTTGCTAAAGCAGGTTTCAGTAGATTTGAGGCATCAATTGCTCCTTCGGCCGCTCCAGCACCAACTAGAGTGTGAAGTTCGTCAATAAAAATAATATATCTTCCTGCTTGCCTTTTGAGCTCTCGAAGCAAGGCTTTAATCCTATCTTCAAACTCTCCGCGGTATTTTGTGCCCGCAATCAAACCTCCAAGGTCTAAGGTTATAATTCTTTTTTCTTTAAGACTTTCTGGCACATCGCCACTTGCAATTCTTTGAGCGAGTCCCTCAACAATTGCGGTTTTACCAACTCCAGCTTCTCCAATCAAAACCGGATTATTTTTTGTTCTTCGAGAAAGAATTTGAATTACTCTTCTTATCTCCTCTTCTCTTCCAATTACTGGATCGAGTTTCTTTTCTTGAGCAAGCCGTGTTAAGTCGATTGTATATTTCTCTAAAATTCTATATTTTGTCTCTGGCGTTTGATCAGTAACTTTCTGTCCTCCCCTAATTTCTTGCAAAACAGACATCGCGCTCTGATAATCGATCCCATAAAGAAGATCTCTTGCTCGATTTGGAACTTTCAAAATAGCCAAAAATAGATGCTCTACCGAGATATATTCATCCCCCATCTGTGAAGCGATTCTTTTTGATTCTTCCAAAACACGGGCAAAATCTTGAGTAAGATAAGGCTGACTGAAAGAGGTTGGGCCAAAAACTCGGGGCAGAATGTAAAGAGCATTTTCAATTCTTTGGATAATTAGTTTTGGGTCTTGATTCAATTTCTTAATCAAAATACTCACTGTCCCCTCCTCTTCCTCAAGGAGCGCCAAAAGTAAATGCAAAACATCAATTTGTTGATGATTTTTTTCAGCAGCAATTGCCTGAGATCTTTGAAGTGCTTCTTGAGCTTTTATGGTAAATTTTTCACCATTTGGCATAAATTTTTTATCTTTCCCCTAGGGTTACTGGTACTAATTTTTCTTTTCCCTTTCTTAAGACTTTAAGTAAAACAGTATCTCCTGGCTTAAATTTGAAAATTACTTCATTTAAAGGGTTCTCTTTTGTAAGCTTCTGACCATTAATTTCCAAAATAATGTCGTTCTCTTGAAGTCCGACTTTTTCTGCTGGGCTCCCGGGAACAATAGCTATCCCTTTTTCATCTCTCACAATTAATGCTCCATAATTTACCGGTAAATTGTACTCCTTAGCCAGCTCCTCATCAATTTGTTGCCAAATTACTCCCAAAAACGGATAACTTATTTTCCCTTTAGTCTTAACTTCCTCAATGACTTTTTTGGCTCGATTTATTGGAATGGCAAATCCAATATTTTGAGCTTCTGGAGCCATGGCTACATTTATCCCAATTACTTCTCCTTTTAAATTCAAAAGTGGCCCACCCGAATTTCCAAGATTAATCGCTGCATCGGTTTGTATTGCCTCTTTTATCTTTTCAACTCTTCCACTAGATCCTCTTGCGACAATATCCCGTTTAAGCCCAGAGATTATTCCCAAAGAAACGGTGTTTGGTAACTCACCGAGAGCATAACCGATAGCAATTACTTTCTGACCTACCTCAAGCTTATCTGAATCTCCAAGTTGAAGTGGCTTAAGGTTTTTTTCCTCTATTTTTAAAATAGCCAAATCGTAGACCTGATCTCGGGCTAGAATTTTTGCTTTATATTCTTTGCCATTTGAAAGAATTACCGTGTAGTCTACGTTATCTTCTTCTACTACATGGCGGTTAGTTAAAATTAGACCATCAGAGGAAATGATAAAACCGCTTCCTCCCCCAATCTTCTCTTTTTTTGTTCCTTCTTGTCGAAGCTCTGGTATCTGAAATTCTGGAAAAAATTCAAAAGGAGAAAACCACCGCTCTTTGAAAATTGGCACATCCTTGGTTAAAACAATGCTCACCACTGAAGGGGTGACTTTTTTTACCACCTCAATTATTGTTTCTTCCTCCAAAGAAACAACTTTCTCAATAACTTTAGGGTTGGGCTCTAAAACTGTTGAAGGGGGTTGTTTTAAAAACTGGCCTCCAATTAAACCCCCAAAGAACCCAACAATAATTGAAATCGCAAAAACAGTCCCAAAAATCTTTTTTTGGTCCATAATCTTTCATTTTATTTATACTTCATTTTCAAAAAATTGGCAAGAGAAAGTTTTTCAAATTTCAAATATTCATTTCTCTTAGTGCCTTAATTCTTTCCTCAATTGGTGGATGAGTTGAAAACAATTTAGCGATTTTTCCACCTCGAAATGGGTTTGAAATCCACAAATGAGCAGTAGCGTTGGAAGCCACTTTCATTGAATAAGGATATTTTGCAATTTTTTCTAAAGCCCTGGCCAAGCCCTCAGGATATCTTGTAATTAAAGCTCCAGTAGCATCAGCTAGAAATTCTCTTTTTCTTGAAATAGCAAAGTGGATTAATTGGGCAGCAATTGGAGCCAAAATTGCAGCTAAAATTGCAAAAATGAAAAAAATAGCTGAAGCTGAACTTCTTTCTCTCTTTCTGCCAAAACCAAACATGCTTATTCTCAAAAAAAAGTCAGACAAAATCACAACAAAACCTACCAAAGTGACCGTGATTGTTTGAAGTAGCATATCTTTGTTGCCAATGTGAGCTAACTCATGGGCAATTACACCTTCAAGTTCTGATCTTTCCAGCCTTTCCAAAAGCCCTCGAGTAACTGCGACTACTGCATGGTTTTTGTCTCTCCCTGTAGCAAAAGCATTTGGTTGATCTTCGTCAATAATGTAAATTTTTGGCAATGGAAGTCCTGCGCCAATACAAAGGTTTTCAACAATCCTATAAAGCTCGGGGTTGTCTTTTTTCTCAATTTTCTTTGCCTTTGTCATTGCTAAAACAATTTTGTCTGAGTACCAGTAAGAGATAAAACTTTGAAGAGTGGCAAGAAAAACTGTAATGTATAAAATTACCTGGCTATTGAAAACTTGAGAAAAAATCCAACCCAGAAAAATAACAAAGATCAAAAAGGAAGTCATTAAAATCCAAGTTTTTCTGATATTTTTTTCAGCTTGAGTGTATAAAGTTGGCATGATTTAAAAAGTCAAAAAATTTTTTTCTTTGAAATTCCTACCTTAATTAAAATTTTACTTTTGGTGCCTCTCTTTCTTTTGGCACGGAAATTTCAAAGAGATCCATTTTCTTAAATCCAAAAATTGAAGCAACAATGTTTGTCGGAAAGCTTTCAATGGCAATATTTAAATCTCTTACATTTCCATTGTAAAATCTTCTGGCATACATTATTTTATCTTCGGTATCTCTTAGCTCCCTTTGAAGTTCAAGGAAATTTTGTGAAGCTTTCAGATCAGGATAATTTTCAACCACTGCAAAAAGGGTCTTTAAAGTCGAGGTTAAAAAGTTTTCTGCTTCAGCAATTTTCTTAACATCTCCAGCTCTTTCAGCTGAAATTGCCTGAGCCCTAGCTTTGGTGATATTCTCAAAAACTTCCCTTTCATGGGTGGCATAACCTTTGACTGTTTCCACTAAATTTGGAATCAAGTCATATCTTCTTTTTAGCTGGACATCAATATCTGCCCAAGCTTCTTTTGCCCTGTTTTTCAAAGTGACTAATCGATTATAACTTCCAACAATCCAAATTCCTAGGATAATTAAAATTATTAATAAAATTATGGCTAACATTTTTTGACTATTTCTATTTCGACCTTTAAAATAACTATTTCTATTTTAACAAAAAACCAGCCGCAAGGAAAGCTAGTCTCTCTCAAAAGGGATGAAGAAAAAATTTCATCATTTATAAACAAGCTTCCCATCTTTGGCAGTAAAAAGACTACCTAATTTGTGTCTTCCCTACAATCACGCTCGTTATCTTCTTTAACTATTTCAAGTTTTTCCTTGCTTGGTAGTGAAGACAAGGTCATTCTACCATTGAGGTTTGGCGCAAACCTCTTTTAAAACTAAGGATAAAAATTATTTTATTTGTTTTAATTCTTTTGTTTTTGCGTTATAAATGTATTTGGCGATTTGTTTAAACTTACCCGCCTCGATTTCTTTTTGAACCTCGAAAGATAATCGCTCATTATCAATAAATTGGACTGCCCCTACGTGTACCCTTCAACATATTCCTCCCAAGGAATAGAAAAGACCTCGTTTAGCTTGTCTGGATTTCCGTATTCGCTTACAAATATTCCCTCTATCCCTTCGCCAGCAAATTCGTTTATTCCGCTTTTTATTGCCAGGACTTTATTATTTGAGGATCAATAAATATCTTTCTCGGGGCTAAAAAAATAGGCAATCCTTTTGTTATATCCTGTCCCGTATCAATATTAATAACTTTCTGGCTCATAACCATATAAATTTAAAGCGATATATTTCCCGTTTGGCGAAAAATTGATGTTTGTTATTCTAAATCCTCCAAAATAAGGATAAACAAGTTGGCCATCTATTATTTCTGGACTATTTTCTTTTGTGTAAACATTTTTTATCTTGCCTTCTTGGTCAATAACTTTTAAAACATAGTCACAGACCTCAACTTCATCAGGCATAGGATATTCACCGGCAGGCTCTTTAGCTTCTCTATGTATTTTTCCTTTGGTGATAAAAGCTAGATACTTTGATGGCTTGTGATATTTAATTTCCAGAATTAACTTATTAGGCGAAGCGAATTCATATACATCATTTTTCTGGGATTTTAATTCTATTTCTCCCCAATCTCGAAGATAGAGAAACTCTAATCCGTATTCTTCATTCCTGTAAATCTTCATATTAGCGGTTTCATCTAAAATAATTTCTTCTGGTAGTTTGGCTTTCTCTTTCGATACCTTCAAATGCTGCCAAGTTAAAATTCCTCCAGTAAAAAGAACGAAAAATGAATAAAACAGCAATGATAAGCACAAAAACCTTTTGATTGCCCATGATTTTGTAAAATATGTTTGGAACCGATGTTTTCTTTCAACCTTTATTTGTTAGGAGGCGACGATTTCAAGTTTTCTTTTCGAGGACAAACACTTTTTAGCTTGGTAAGTTGAGCTTTATTATTTCAAAACCTGTCTTTCTCCTAAATCTACTGTGTTTGGGCAATAGATAAGTCTCCCACAAAGATCTACCGGCTGGTGGAGGGGGTGGGACTTGAACCCACAAAGATCAAAAAAACTACAATAAGTATTAAAAAAGGTAGCGCTTTTGTTTATTTTATTTTCTACGACTTTTACTCAGTTAGCTTTTCCTTAAGAACGATTTCTGGATTTTTCTTTGCTTTTTGAAGGTTGTTTAAAAGCAAATTAAACATTTCCTCAAAGTCAACCAATTCTCTTTTTCTTTTATATGGATTTGCAAAAGATAAAATTTGTTGATAAACAAATGGATGCCACTTTTCCATTTCTTTCAGCTTTTGGGCAATTTCTGAAATCAAAGAATTAACCTCGAGAACTTTTTCAGATCTCCTTTCTCTCTCTTTTAAAGCCTCCTCAAGCGGTTTTTCCAAAAAAACATCGCATTTTTTTAAAATCGATTCCATACTTCCACCCCTTAATCTCTCTTCCTTTTCATATCCCACCCCTAAGGTCACATAGTAAGCTTGCTCTATCGAATCTGTTAAAACTGGCTCGGTTTCCAAAATTTTTGGATTTTCTTTCAGGTACTCTCTGTAAATATTCAATGCAACATATGATTTTTCTCTAATATTTAATTCTTTTTCAATATTAAAGTTCATCATTAAATTAGCCAATTTTTCTGGTACAATAATTACTGGCAATTCTTTTAAGTCTAATCTTTGAGCCGCTAAAAATCTGTGTTGACCATCCAAAATTACATATTTATCATTTTTTTGAACTACAATTAATGGAGCAATAAAGCCTATTCTTTCTATGGAAGAGATTAAATGTTTCACGTGATAATTACTTGGCTTTCTTTGATGCCCTATCACTTCCAGCGAATCTATTGGAACAATTTTAAAAACTAAATCTTGATGATGCTTTGGATCTTTAAATTGAAATTCATCTCTTGCTTCCTTTCTTTTTAGCATAATTTTTGTCTTTTTGCTCTTAAACGGAGGATAAGCGGAGGGGGTGGGACTCGAACCCACAAGCCAGAAAACTGGCACTGGTTTTCAAGACCAGCTCCTTACCAAATTCGGAACACCCCTCCTTGTCGCCTCGCTTTCGCTCGGCTCCCAATGGGGAGAAGTTTCTCCCCTCTTGCGCTCGCGCATTTCGCTCCCATCCGCTCTATTGCCTTTTCCTTAGTGGCAAATGGAAAATAATGACTTCGTTTATTTTTCTAACAACTCAGGAACCTCATCAAGAACTGATGGCCTTCTGACATCTCTGAGCCTTGATAAGGGTTTTCCAAGTCTTTTTTCTTCTTCAATCTGTTTTTCCCATTTCAAATTCCACAAATAAAGTTCTGCTGTAAACATTTGTTCAAGGTATATAGAATAACTCCAGGCAAAAGCAATATAGATAATCGTTATTATCCAAACCCAAGTTGGAAATTCTATTTTTAGCTCATCGGAAATGTAAAATAATATTCCTGGCGGAAGAAAAATGATTGTCGCTACAGTCCAAGTGAGGAGAAAGCCAGTTACAAACTCTGAAAGGTGAACTTTAAAAACCCCAATTCCCTTTTTAATAGCTTTCCCCAAACTAAGATTTTCCCAAGCAATAGCTGGGAGAATAAGAAATACAATCATTCTAATTCCTTTCCCTAATGCTTCAAAAAAGGCGCCGGACAAGGAAAAGGTTCTGTAACCAGCCAGGGTTTTAGCAGCATTTTCTGCCGTCAAGGGTTCTTTTTTTCTTTCTTTTGCTTCTGAAAATATTGCCTGAAGAATAAGTAAGATAAACCAAATGATTGTCCAAATAATAATTATCGGGATAATTTTTAATATGTTATGTGCTAAAGTATGACTAAACGCTTTACTTAAATTCATTTTTTCTCCTGATTCTAATTGTTGAATAAGCTCCAAAAGCACCGAGCAAGAAAAGGCGAGCAAGAAAGCAAAAAGAAAAATTATTCCAAAAACAAGTAGAAAGATTTGGCCAGCAGATAGTGCATTCCAATTAAGCCCATATCCCAAATACAGGATAATCTGGGCATAGATTATCCAAACAACGAGCAAGGGTATTAAAAATTTTGGGTGGTGATTAAATACACGAATAGAATCTTTTATAAGGTCCCATCCATTCTTAATTCCTTCAAACACAGTAGTTGTGTAATTTTATTAAGTATTTTGAATGACCTTTATAAAATATGTTCGAGCCGATATTTTTCCAGTTCTTTAGCAACAAATTTCCGCAACTTTGCGAGTTGCACTTCAATCGAAAGAATTTCTCTTTCTTTGGACTTCAAACTTTCTCTGGCGTAGATTATGTATCTCACATTGAAAAATTTCCTTTTATTTTTTAATCGCAAATTTTCTTTTTCAGCCAAAAATGGATATAAATTAGTAGCCAAGCGCCAAACCCTAGCGAGGCGCGAGGCAGTTATCCACTTGAAAAATCCTGATTGGCGGAGGAGGTGGGACTCGAACCCACATGCGGCTTTTTAAAGCCGCCCGAGTTTAGCAAACTCGTGCACTACCCTTATGCGACTCCTCCAAACATTTTAATTTTAGCTTATTCCAGTATTTTTTCAATATTTTAAGCTTGGCTTTTGAAAACCCTAGATTCCCTCTTCTTTTAATCTCTCAATCAGTTCTTTTTGTTTCTTAGTTAATTTTTTGGGAATTTTTATTTCTACTTTGAGATACAGATTCCCTCTCTCTCTACCACCAAATTTTGGAAGTCCAAAACCTTTTAAAGTAATAAGTTTTCCTGGAGAAGTTCCGGGAGGAATTTTTACTTCTACTATTCCATCGAGGGTAGGAACTTCAACCTTTCCTCCAAGAACTGCCTGTGAGAAACTTATTTTTACTTTTGAATATAAGTGCTCTCCCCTTCTTTCAAACAGTGGATGGGGTCTTATGTGAAATTCCACATAAAGATCTCCTGGTTCTCCTCCTCTTCCATAAGCCTCTCCCTCTCCTTTAATTTTTATCCTTTCTCCGTCCTCCACTCCTTTTGGAATTTGGACGGTAACTTTCTTTAAGGATTTTACTTTGCCTCTTCCCTTGCATAAACTACATTTTGTTTTTGGAATATTCCCTACTCCATTACACTGAGGACAAGTATTTTTACGCAAAAAACTTCCCAAAAATGTTTTGTGAATTTCTTCAACTACTCCCTTACCATTACAGGATGGGCAGACAAAATATTCGCTTGAGACTTCGCCTCCCTTCCCATTACACCTTGGACAGGTATTCCATTTAAAAAGTTCTATCTTTCTTTCGCCTCCTTCAAGAACCTCCTCTAAAGATATTTCAACATCAACCAAAATATCTCTCCCTCGCGTCTTTCTCCGTTTAAAAGGCACACCAAAAATATCTTCGAAAATGTCTTCGAAAGTATCAACTTTAAAGTCGCTAAAATCGAAACCTCCAAAATCATATTCAAATCCAAAAGGTTGCCAAGCTTCTTCAAAGGGCATTTCAGTAAATCCACTTTTCCTCATCGCATCATACTTAGCTCGTTTTTCTTTGTCACTCAAAACCTGATAGGCCTCGTTAATTTCTTTAAATTTTTCAGCATCACCTCCTTTATCTGGATGGTATTTGTGAGCCAATCTATAATAAGCCTCCCTTATCTCTTCCTCTGATGCATTTTCAGAAACTCCTAATATTTTGTAGTAATCCTTCATAGTTTCAATTTCTCAATTTCCTTTTGAGTTTTTTCTATCACAAAGAAAGAGTTCTTTGTCAAGATTATAAAGAAAAAAACTAAAATTGGCAAGACGAAAAGGGAAAAAAGAGTGAAAATGGTTCTAAAAGCGATAAACAAAAATAATAAAATCCCAATGGTTCCAAATTTTTGAAAGCCAGAGGTTGTCTCAGAAATCTTTTTTTGGAAAAATAGATAAATTACTTCTCTGAATTGCTCCCCCCCTTGAAGTTTTGTACCAAAAATCTCACTTAGGCTCTCTCTTTTTTCTTTTAAAATTATCTCTTTTGTAGAAGGTATGGATAAAACTTCTTTAAAGTGAATTTTAATTACTCCCTCTAAAAATTCATCGACTGTCATTTTATTTAAATCTCCACCAAAGAAATTCGAAAGTGGCTTACTAACCAATGAAAAAAAGAGGTTGAAAAGCTTTTCTGATAAAGTGAGTTTTCCTCCAAAAATACTTGGAGAAAGAAATAGAAAAAGCGAGGCAGTTAGCGAAAGACTTAAAATAAAAGGCGGCATTCCCTTTTTCAAAATCTCAAAAAAAATAATTTTCAAAAAAAGATTTTTTGCTTTTTGGAAAGAAAAGTAGCTCCAAAGAGAAAAAAGAAAATTTAAAATGGCAAAAATTACTCCAAATATAGTTAATTTTGTTAAAAAACAAAGTAAAAAAGCGTTCAAAAGGAGCGCCAGAAGACAAACGTTTAAAGGAACTCCCAGCGCAAATGACGAAAATGAAAACAAAAGAAAAACGAAAGAAAAAATCCACAAGATGAAGAGAGATGTTTTAAAAGAACCTTGCCAAAAAAAATATTTAGTTAAAAAAGTAAAGAAGAAAGAGGAAATAAGAAAGAGGAAAAACAAAAAAGTTCTTTTTTCTTGAATTTTCATTTACTTTGTCCCTCTCCACGCTTGTACATCTCAAGACCAATTTTTTGAAGAGCCTCTGAAAGATCCTGAATTGCCTTTTTAATTTCTTCAATCTCTCCTTTTTCTATTTTCTCTTTAAGTGCTTTAATTTTTTCCTCCACTTCGTCTTGAATTTCTTTTCTAATTTTATCTTTTTGCTCTCGTAAGATTTTTTGTGCGCTATAGATTAATGACTCGGCTTGGTTCTTTGTTTCAGCAAGTTCTCGTTTTTTCCTATCTTCTTCAGCATGCATCTCAGCCTCTCTTTTCATTCTCTCAATTTCTTCTTTTGAAAGTCCAATTGAACCTTCAATTCTAATCGATTGAGTTTTGCCGGTAGCTTTATCTTTAGCAGTGACTGTTAAAATCCCGTTGGCATCTACATCGAAGGTCACTTCAATTTGTGGAACTCCTCTTGGGGCTGGAGGAATTCCATCCAAAATAAACCTTCCAAGAGACCTATTATCTTGAGCCATTGGCCTTTCCCCTTGAAGTACATTAATTTCAACTGAAGTTTGGTTATCAGCAGCGGTAGAAAAAATCTGGGTCTTGGAAGTTGGGATAGTAGTGTTTTTGGGAATCATTATTGTATTTATTCCTCCAAGGGTTTCGATTCCAAGAGAAAGTGGCAAAACATCAAGCAAAAGAACGCTTTTTATCTCCCCTTCTGGAGCCCTCCCTTCTTCTTTTGCCATCAAGATTTCTGCTTCAATAGCAGCGCCGATGGCGACTACTTCTTCGGGATTGATTGTTTTGTTCGGCTCTTTTCCAAAAAACTTTCTTACCTCTTCCCTTACTTTTGGGATTAGTGTAGTTCCACCAACTAAAACCACTTCGTCGATATCTTTTGGGGAGAGTTTTGCTTCTTTTAAAGTAACCTCAGTCCTTTGAATTGCCCTAGCAACTAAATCTTCAGTCATTTGCTCAAATTGACCACGAGTTAACTTATAAAGGAGATGCTTTGGTCCTGAGGCGTCAGAGGTAATAAAAGGGAGATTAATTTCAGTCTCTGGCATTGATGATAGCTCAATTTTTGCATTTTCAGCAGCTTCTTTAAGTCTTTGAAGTGCTAAAGGATCCTTGGAAAGATCAATGCCTTGGTCCTCTTTAAATTTCTTCACTAGCCAATCCATAATTCTTTGATCAAAGTCATTGCCTCCAAGATGAGCTTCGCCACCAGTGGCGATAACTTCTACGGTATCTGGGGCGACGTTTAAAATTGTAACATCAAAAGTTCCTCCGCCAAAATCAAAGACCAAAACTCTTTCTTTTTTCTTTTTGCCAAGCCCATACGCTAAAGCAGCTGCGGTTGGTTCGTTTATAATTCTCAACACTCTAAAACCAGCAATTTCACCTGCAGCCTTGGTAGCTTTTCTTTGAGAATCATCAAAATTTGCTGGGCAAGTAATCACTGCAGCTTCAATTTTTTCCCCAAGTTTCTCCTCAGCATCTAATTTCAGCTTTTGAAGAATCATTGCCGAAATTTCAATAGGAGTATACCATTTATCACCCATTTTTATTTCAACTCCTCCATCTTCTCTTCTTCTTGTTTTGTAGGCTAAGCGTTTAAGCTCTGATTGAACTTCAGGATCGTCGTATCTTCTGCCGATAAATCTTTTTACTGAGTGAATTGTGTTTTCAGGATTGGTAATTGCCTGTCTTTTTGCTAAAATGCCAATTATTCTTTCATTATTTTTAGTTAAAGCAACCACTGAGGGAATCAAAATTGATCCCTCTCTGGATTCAATACATTTTGGCTCACCACCAATGATGGTAGCCATTTTTGAAATAGTTGTTCCCAAATCAATTCCTAAAGTTCTGGCCATAGTTTTTAATTTTTAATTTAAAAGTTCAATTGGGGATTTTAGGGGAGGAGGGGAAGCTGTTTTACTTTTTGACTTTGATGGCAATCTTTTTGCCTGCTTTTGCCACCTTAACTTTTGGCAGGATAATTCTTAAAATTCCATTTTCTGATTCAGCAGTTGCTTTCTCTCCTTTCACCTCAGTTGGCAGGGAAAAGCTTCTTTCAAATTTTCCTCTTTTAATCTCTTTTCGATAATAATTTCTTTCTTTCTCTTCCTTCTCCTCTTTCATTTCTCCTCGGACAGTTAACACATTATCTTGCAAAGAAATCTCAACATCTTCTGGTTTTACCCCAGCAAGCGGCATTTCAATAATTAAATCCTTATCTGTCTCATATATGTCTGCTTCGGGTACTTTAAATCCTTTAATTGGCAAAAGAGGCAAAAAATCCCAATCTTCTTCGAAAAATCTTTCGATGTCTCTTAGTGGCTCCCAAGGTATTATTGCCATATTTTTTTATTTATTTGATTTTCCGACCTTTACTTTAACTGGGCGAAAAATTTTGCCCTTCCATGAAAAACCTTTTTGGAAAATTTCAAGAACTTTCCCCTCCTCCCCTTCTCCAATTTCTACTGCTTCATGGATTTCTGGATCAAAATTATCTCCAATTTTTGTTTTAATTTCTTCTATTCCTTCACTTTCAAGAATTTTTAGTATTCCTTCTTTAATTTGCAATATTCCTTTTATCCACGGGTGATTCTTGAATTCGCTTGGCAAATTCTTAAATGCTTCTTCAAAATCGTCTAAAATTTTAAGCAGTTCCTTAAAAATTTTTTCTTTCTTAATATCCGCCAATAAATTTATCCTTTCCTCTTCTTCTTTTTTGTAATTTAAAAACGCCGCTCTTTCTCTTTGCCATCCATCAAGATATTTGCTTTTTTCTTCAAGACACTTCTTTAACTTCTCTTTAAGTTTTCTTATTTTCGCTTCGATATCTTGAACTTCTTTCTCATAATTAATTTCCTCATTTTGCGCTGTCATATTTTTAAAACTTTTCCTCTAAAAGCTCTCTAGCCCTTTGTAGCAAACCAATATTTAAAGGGTAGTTCATTCCAAGATTTCCTATTACTCCAAGGTTGCCTTTTGAAATCTTTGCTACAATTATGCTTAAGTTTTCAGCGCCCTCGCATGGGATTTCATCTCCAAGATAAATTTTTAAATTCTCAACCTTGCTCTTTTTTGCAAACTCAATCCCTGCCTCAACTGCCTCAACAATTTTTAAAAACTCTTTTTTGTGAAGTGGATCAAATGTTTTCAAAAGATATTTAAGCCCTTGGAAAAGAAAAAAGTTTTTCCAGAAAAGAAAAGCTAAAACTTTTGAAATTTCTGCAATATTTTCTATCAGATTTTGCAAAATCTCTTCTTCTTTTTTTAACTCAAAAACTCGAACCAGTTTTCTTTCCTGAACCAAAGAAATTCTTGGCCGACAACAATTTTTAAGATAAAACCTGTATGCCTTAACTGTGGGCACTTTCCCAGACGAAAAATAAAGCTTTCTTAAATATCCTTCCTTTGCCAACTTTGACATTTCAATCCTCAATGTCGCCGAGCTAACTTTAAGTCTCTTTTTTGACGCCAAAACCTGAGAGCTTACTGGCTGTCTACTTTTCATATACTCCTCAATCAGGTATTTTAAAACCAGTGTTTGCCTTGGACTCATTTTAAAGAAAGTTGGCTAACAATATTATATAAAAAATTGATTAGCAGTCAAGTCCTGAAATTGCTAATAATTGAGCGGGTGAGCGGAATCGAACCGCCGTCATGCCCGTGGCAGGGGCACGTAATGCCACTATACTACACCCGCAAAAAACTTGTGCCGGAGTCCGGAATCGAACCGGAACTTTTGCTTTTTCAGAGCAACGTGCAGACCACCTACACTACTCCGGCAAAACTATTTTTGAAAAAACTTTTTAACAAGTTCGCTTACTTCTTTGCCATCAGCTCTCCCCTTCACTTTTGACATCACTTCCTTCATTACTTTCCCAAAATCTTTGCTTGAAGTTGCCTTTAATTTTAAAATAGCATCTTTAATTAATTTTTCAAGATCCTCTCTTGAAATTCTCTCTGGCAGATATTTTTCCAAAATTTTGATCTCTTTTTTTTCTTTCAGTACCAAGTCTTCCCTTTTTCCTTTTTGAAAAATTTCAATGCTTTCTTTTCTTTTTTTAATCTCCGAATAAATTAAAGAAATTATTTCTTGCTCTGAAAGTATGCTTTTTTCTTCAAGTTCTTTTAAAGAAAGTTTTCCTTTTTTCGCCAAAGTCGCTCTCTTTTCTTTTTCTCTATTTAAAATAGCTGCCAAAAGAAGGCGCAAGGTATTTGCCTCGATAAACTCTTTCTTTTTTATTCTTTCTTCGAGATCTTTTTTGATTTTATCTTTTAATTTTAAAACTTCCATTTTTGTGGGCGCGTCAGGAATCGAACCTGAGACCTTCCGCGTGTAAGGCGGACGCTCTACCAAACTGAGCTACGCGCCCAAGTCCTAAAATATATTCTAAAAAAATGGTTTTGTAAAGAAAAAGGCCAGGTATTGCCTGGCCTCTGAAGAACTCTTAGTCCTGCCTCCTTGGACAGTAAGGTGCAGGTATGGGCTTGCCTGGGACTTCGTGATGCTGGAAACATCTTGGTTGATAAAGCTCTTTCCCCCCAACCATGATGAGTGGGGAGTCAAAGGGAGCTGGCTCGTTACCGATCAGCCTCTGGGTACGTGTCGCAGGTGCTCCACAAATGGAGCAGACTGCAGTGAGTTTTATTAGTACCTGAGCTTTAGCGAGTAAAAGCGGCATTGGCCCAAAGGGTTCCCCTCGAAAATCAGTGTCAAGCCCTTCGACGATGGTGGGAAGTCTCCTCTTCTCCAAAAGATAGTCGATGACATTTACCAGCTCGTTGGAGAAAAATTGAGCTTCGCCAATCCCGACAATCTGAGTTTCTGGATCGAGATTCAAATCAATCTGCCATGGATCATTTACTGGAATAGCTATGGCCGGAAACTCAATCCCACTGTGAGTGATAAGGTTTTGCTTCCTTCCATAGCGTGTGTCGACTTCTGCTTTAAAGGCCTGAACTTTAAATCCAGCTTTAGCGAAGCTATCTAAAATGCCAATCAGCGTAAGAGTTTTACCCGAAAACATTGGCCCACAAATCACCCAAAGTTCTCCCTTCTTCTTCACTCCTTATCACCTCCTTTAAGATTTTGGCGGAAGGGGTGGGATTTGAACCCACGAGGCGCTTTTTGGCGCCACGGCTCTCCAGGCCGTCCCGTTAAACCACTCCGGCACCCTTCCATGTCGCCTCGCGCCCTTGGCGCTCGGCTCCCGGCGAAAAAAATTCTCTTCTCTTGTGCTCGCTGTCACCCCTCTCAAAAGAAATCTCATCTTGCTTGGTTTCTTTTTTTAATTGTATCCGCTACTTGATAAAATTTCAATTAGTTGAAAACTTTCTAAAAATGATTTAAAATTTTTTTATGTTTGAACTTGAAAGATATCCAAATAATCCTATTTTAGCTCCAATCAAAGAGCATCCTTGGGAATCGCAAGCTGTTTTTAATCCGGCAGCAGTAATTTTTAGAAATAAAATTTATCTTATCTATCGAGCAATGGGAGAAGACACTTACCATGGCTGGCCTATCTCAAGACTTGGTCTTGCAATATTAAAAAAAGATGGAGTTACTTTGGAAAAAAGATTGCCTTATCCCATTTATGAGCCTCAGGGATGGTATGAACCAGCAGGATGCGAAGATCCAAGAATTACAAAAATAAATGGGAAATATTTTATGCTCTATACCGCCTATCTTGGTAAAAAAACCCCACCTTTATTTGAAAAAGAAGCTACTAATATTGCTATGGCTTCAACCACTGATTTTAAATCCTGGAAAAGGTATGGACTTATTTTGCCTGAAGTAATGGAGCCAGAAAAAAATGGCATTTTGTTTCCAAAAAAAATTCGAGGATATTATGTGCTTTATTATCGAATTGATCCAGATATTTACATTGCTTACTCAAAAAGCTTAGAGAAACCAAAATGGATTGGACACAAAAAAATTATCAGCCCAAGGGAAGGATGGTGGGATTCTTGGAAAATTGGTTCTGGCGCTCCCCCAATCAACACTCCTCTTGGCTGGCTTTTAATTTACCATGGAGTTGAAGAGAAAATGCCTCCAAGAAGAGAAATTGTTAAAAAGAAAGCTACTGCAAGACTTTCAAGAGTTTATCGCTTAGGTATAATCCTCGTTGATAAAAGAAATCCGGAGAAAATAATATATCGATCACAAAATCCAATTTTGGAACCAAAAGAAAAATATGAAAGAGAGGGTCAAGTTCCAAATGTTGTTTTTTGCTGTGGAGCAGTACTTCTTAAAGATGAACTTTTTGTTTACTATGGTGGAGCTGATACAGTAATTGGAGTGGCCAAAACAAAACTGAGTACTCTTTTAAAAAAAATAAAAAAGGGGGAACTTTAGATTTTTTATGCTTCGAGCCAAAAAATATTCCAAAAATCCAATTTTGGTTCCGTTACTTAACCGAAAAGAAAACTCAGCTTACAATCCTGGAGCGGTGGTACACCGAAATAAAGTTTTTCTTTTTTATCGAAGCGAAAAGGGTCTTCCAGAAAAAGCTGTCTCTGAAATTTGGCTTGCAAAAAGCAATGATGGTTTTAATTTCAAAAGGATTGAAGACAACCCGGTAATCAAAAGGGAGAAGTTTTATGAGAAGATGGGTTGCGAAGATCCGAGGGTAGTTAAAATAAACGGCGAGTTTTTCTTAACATATACCGCCTATCAAGGAAAAGATAAAAAGGGAAATTACATAATAAGGCTAATGGGAGCTATTTCAAAAAATGGCAAAAATTGGAGGAAATTTCCTATATTTTTTGGAGAGAAATCTGGAATTTTGGTTCCGGATTATAAATGGAAAGGGAAGTTTGTAATGTATTTTGGTGGACAAAAAATTGGTTTGGCAACCTCAAAAAATTTAAAAAAATGGGAAATTTTAACAAAAAATCTTCTTTTACCAAGGGAGGGCAATTTTTTTGACAATCATCTTGTTGAGGGGGGACCTCAAGCTTTGCTGAGAAATGATGGTCTTTGGATTTTTTACAATGCTCGAAACAAGCTTGGGCAATTTTCAGTTGGGGTAGCAATTTTTGACAAAAGGAATCCTACAAAACTTTTAAAAAGAGTTACAAAACCAATCTTGAAGCCAGAGTTTTATTGGGAAAAATATGGCAAAATAGACGACACTGTATTTGCTACCGGACTTATCAACTTTAAAGGCCGATGGCTTTTATATTATGGAGGAGCAGACAAAGCCATTGGAGTGGCGGAAATTTTCTTCTAATTAAATATGCTTAAAATTTTACAAGTAAATCACTTCTTTTTAGATGGTGGTGGAAGAGAAAGATATATTTTAGAACTTTCCAAAAGATTAGCAAAAAGGGGTCACCAGGTAACTATTTTGACTTCAGATTATACCCCAACAGGCAAAGAGCCTTTAGGTGAAGAAGCAAAAAGCATAAAAGGAATTTTTTTAAAAACACTGAAAGGATATCTTGTTGATGTCCCTCCAGGAAGAGTAGTTATTCCCGATTTAATGAATTGGCTGTTAAAAAACGACAAATATGACGTCATTCATGCTCATGGTATGGGGGAGCAAGTAGTCCTTGAGGCTTTTTATATTGCAAAAATTAAAAACATTCCTTTTGTGTTTACACCTCATTTTCACCCTCATTTTGCTTATCAAGAACTTGGAGCCCAAAAAATCTGGAAAGTTCTTCAAGAAACCCAAACTAAAATGATCATTGAAAATGCAGATGCTACGATAGCTTTTTCAGATCTTGATAAAAAAATAATTTTGAAATACACCAAAGCCTCTCCAAAAAGCAAAATTTTTGTCGTTCAAAATGGAATCGATGAAAATTTACCAAAAGTCAAACGAAAAGATATTAAAGAGGTTTTCGCAAAATATAATATCCCGAAAGCCTCTCATTATCTTATCTTTCTTGGAGACATTACTAATCCAAGGAAGGGAGCCTTGCTTGCAATTCAAACTTTTAGGGAGATTAGATATAAACTGCCAAATTCCCATCTAATTGTAGCTGGACCCTGGGGAACGAGATTAAAAACCGCTCAAAGTGTTGAAGTTTTAATGAAATTTTTAAACAAACTGATTAAAGCTGGTGCAGTTACAATCACTGGTTGGGTAACCGATAAAGAAAAGGCTGCCCTGCTTGCAGGGAGTGATCTTTTAATCTCCCCAACCCTTTATGACTCATTTGGAGTTGCCTTGGCAGAGGCAATGTTTTATGGAACTCCAGTTGTGGCAACTAAAATTGGAGGTATTCCTCATACCGTGCGTGATGGAAAAGATGGGATTTTGGTTAAAAATCCATATAATATTAAAGCGTTTTCTAAAGCTTGTCTTAAAATTCTCACAAATGAAAAATTAAAAGAAAAGTTAGGAGAAAATGCTTCAAAAAGAGTGAAAAAGTTATTTCTTTTTAAATATGTAGCACTAAAAATGGAAAAAATTTACAAAACCCTTAAATCAAAGTATGGAAGTAGAAAAAATTAAAGACTTAAAGATTATTTTTCTTTCCTCATTCCCTCCTCGATTCTGTGGAATTGCTGATTTTTGTCAAAATACCATTGAGGCAATTTATAAGGTTAATCGGGATGTAGATGTAAAAGTAATTGCTATAGACGAACCAAATGCGCCAGAAAGGAACTATCCAAGTATTGTAAAGTGGAAATTGCTTCAAGAAGATTTAGAATCTTATCAAAAAACTGCCTTGTGGATAAATCATTCTGGTGGTGATGTTTTATTTGTAGAGCACGAATACGGAATTTTTGGCGGCTTCGATGGAATTTTCATTTGCGAACTTTTGTCCAAAGTTAAAATTCCAAAAGTAGTTTTTTTACATTCTCTTCCGGTTCTTAAAACTGCAAAAAAAAGGAAGTTTCGACTTGAGATTGTAAAAAAAATTGCCCAAAACTCACAAAAGCTCCTTGTACCTTCCTCGCTTGCAAAAAAGGTTTTAATTCAAGAACTTAAAATACCTCAAAATAAAGTGGAGCTTGTACGTCATGGGGGTTTTGCCTTGCCTTTTGTAGAAAAAAAAGACCGAGAGAAACTTAAAAAAAAGTATCATCTTGATAAGAAATTTGTCATTTTAACTTATGGATTAATTACTCAATCAAAAGGAATAGATTTTGCCATTGAGGCGATTTCCACTCTAAAAAAGGATTTTCCAAATATTTTCTATTTAGTTCTTGGCCGTCCTCACCCAATCCACGCTCAAGAAAAAGACAAATATTATTTTGCCTCACTTCAAAAAAAAGTTAAAAATCTAAAACTCCAAAAAAACATCAAGTTCATCCCAAAATTTTTACCCCAAGAAGTAATTTCAGATTATCTTTTACTTTGCGATATTCTCCTTCTCCCTTATCTTACTCATGCTCAAATTTCAAGTGGAGTTTTAGCAAATGGAATGTGTGCGGGATGTTGCATTGTCTCCACTCCTTTTCCTTATGCAAAAGAATTACTTACCTCTCAAAGAGGTTTTTTTATAGAATTTAAAAATTACTTTTCTATCGTTCAAATACTTGAAAAACTTATCAAAAATCCTGAGCTTATTGAGAAAACACGCAGGAATGCTTATCACTTTGCAAGAAGTTTCACTTGGGAAGAGATGGCAAAAAAATGCCTCAAGATTTGTTATGAAATTAAAAAAGGTTTCAGAAAATCCTCTTTTTAGTATTCCTCTTCAGCAGGAGAGGAGGGAAGTTCTTTTTCCTTCTTTTCTGGTTTCTCAGTGATCACCACTTCGGTGGTTAAAAGCATACCCGCTGCAGAAACTGCGTTTTCCAAAGCGCATCTTACTACTTTTGTAGGATCAATAATTCCACTTTTGTATAAATTCTCAAATCTATTGGTTAGAGCATTGTAACCGAAATCTCCTTTTCCTTCTTTAACTCTCTGGACAATTACTCCTCCATCTTCTCCGGCATTTTCGGCAATTTTTCGCAATGGCATTTCAAGCACTTTCTTTAAAATATGCACTCCAACTTTTTGTTCTTCTGGTACTCTTAGTTCTTCAAGAGCAGGAATGCATCTTATTAGAGCCACGCCTCCTCCAGGCACGATACCCTCTTCTAATGCAGCTCTTGTAGCGTTTACTGCGTCCTCAATTTTTTGTTGTTTTTGTTTTTGCTCAATTTCGGTAGCAGCACCCACTTTGATCACCGCTACCCCTCCAGAAAGTTTTGCCAATCTTTCTTGAAGTTTCTCTCTATCAAATTCAGACTCAGTCACTTCAAGCTCTTTTTTGATTTGTTCAATTCTTGCTTGAATATCTTCTTTCTTGCCTTTTCCCTCAATTATGGTGCATTTTTCTTTTGTGGCAATCACTTTTCTTGCTCTTCCAAGCTGAGAGATTTCCACATTTTCAAGTTTAAGCCCTACTTCCTCGGAAATCACTTGAGCTCCAGTTAAGATAGCAATATCCTGAAGCATTTCTTTTCTTCTTTCCCCGTAACCTGGTGCTTTAACTGCTAAAGTATTAAATACGCCTCTCAATTTATTAATCACCATCGTCGCCAAGGCTTCTCCTTCTACATCTTCAGCAATAATAACTAAATTTTTCTTCCCTGCCTGATTAAGCTTCTCCATTATGGGCAAAATTTCAGAAAGACTACTTATCTTTTTATCAGTCACCAAGATATATGGGTCCTCATAAACTGCTTCCATTCTTTCAGGATTGGTAATCATATATGGAGAAATATACCCTTGATCGAATTGCATTCCTTCAACTATTTCTTTCTGAAGCCCGAAAGTCTTTGATTCTTCAACGGTAACCACTCCGCTTTTGCCAACTTCATCAAAAACTTCAGCAATAAGTTTACCTACCTCTGCATTTTCAGCCGAAATAGTTGCAATTTGAACCATCTCTTCTTTTGTAGTAATTTTCTTTGAAAGTTTCTTTAGTGCCTCTTTTACCTTAGCCAGCCCTTTATCAAGTCCAGCTTTGATTTGAAGCGGATCAGCACCAGCAGCAATGTTTTTAAACCCTTCATTCACTAAATATTGAGTAAGCAAAGTAGCTGTGGTAGTTCCATCTCCAGCAACATCATTTGTTTTTGAAGCAGCCTCTTTGGCTACCTCAGCTCCTAAGTTCTCAAATTTATCTTCAAGTTCGATTTCTTTAGCAATGCTTACTCCATCATTGGTAATTTCTGGAGCTCCAAAACCTTTATCTAAAACCACATTTCTCCCTCTTGGTCCGAGGGTTGCGGTGACCGCATCAGCTAACTTGTTTAGACCTTTAAGTAATTTCGCTCTAGCTTTCTCTGAATATAGAATCATTTTTGCCATAGTTTTTATTCAAAGTTTTTATTCAATAATTGCCAATATATCTTCTTCTTTAGCAATTAAATATTCCTTATCGTCGACCTTTATTTCATCAGGACCGTATTTTCTAAAAAGGACTCGGTCTCCTTTTTTAACAGCAGGAGGAATAACCTTTCCAGAAGAAAGTCTTTTGCCTGGTCCAACTTCTAAAACCTTTCCTTCTTGGGGTTGTTCTTTATCAGCGGTTTGTGGGATTAAAATTCCTCCTTTTGATTTTTCTTCTTTTTTTATTGGCTCAATTAATATATGATCTCCAAGTGGTTTTATCTTCATAAAATTTTTTAGCAATTTTGACCTTTGTCTGCTAATTCATTTAATTTTAGAGCGATTTTTAATTTTGTCAAGAGAAATATTTCTTGGCATCTTTCGGCTTTCTTCGATGGTTCCTAAAGCACTTGACAAAATTGGAATTATAGTGATTATTCCCAAAAAACCACCAATTTTTGATCCAACTGCCAAAGCAAGAATTGTGAAAAGTGGACTAATTTTTACTTTTCTTTTAACTAAAAATGGCATCAAAAAATAATTACCAATTTGCTCAAAAATAGTGTATAAAATAACGCCAAAAAGGCTTAGGGTAAAATTTTTCTCAAGAAGCAAAACTAAAAATATTAAAACTCCTGCACAAATCGGTCCAACTATTGGAATTACCTCAAAAATTGCTGCTAGTGTTCCCAAAAGCACACCAAACTTACTTCCCAAAATTTTTAAAAAAATGAAAGAAATAGTTCCAATATAAAGTCCTGCTAATAGATAGCAAAAAATCCACGACCGAAGTTTTGCTTCAAAAAATTTAAACGATTGGTGCCCTTCTCCGCTTTCTCTAAGCCAAGGCAAGCTTTGAATAAAAAGTTTTTTGTAATCTTTCTCAACACTTAAGTAGAACGCAACTACAATGACAAAAAATATTTGAAAAATTATTCTTGAGGCTCCAATACCTAAAGGTAAAATCTTTCGAGAAAGGAATCCGATTCCTTCAAAAACTGCTCTCTCTAAATTTTCTTTCAACTTAAATCCATAAAATTTTTCCTCAATTTGAGGAATCTTTTCAAAAAATGAACTAAAATAGGAAGGAAGACGGGTAACGAAGCTCTGTATTTCCAAAATTAAGGGTGGTAAAAGGAAGGTTAAAACAGAAATCAAAATGCCAAAAAACACACCAAAAATAAGAATTCCTCCAATGGTCCGCGGTATTTTTTTTCTTTCAAACCAATCAACTTGGGGGCGAAAAAATATTCCAATAATGAAACTTAAAAAGAAAAGCAAGATGATCTCTCTTAAAAGCCAAGCAAGATAAAAAAGACAAAGAATTCCCAAAATTTTTAAAAAAATTTTTATTTCTCTTTCCATCTAAATTTTAAAAATTCAGTTTTAGATTTTTTGGTTTTGGCGAAGAAATCACTACTAAATTAAGTTTTTGAGGCTTAAAAATTATTCGTGCTACTTTTAAGATATCCTCTTTTTTTACTTTGTCAATCTCTTTAATTTTTTCTTTTGGCGTTAAAATCTTTCCTTCCAAAAGTTCTTGAACTCCATAGAATGAAGCAAGAGAGTTTGTCTCTTCAAGGGAAAGCATCAATCTTCCTTTAAGATAATTTTTGGCAAGATCTATTTCTTTTTGAGAAATTCCTCTTGTTGCATTTTTGTACTCTTCTAAAATGATTTTTACTGCATCGGAGACTTTATTCTTATCAACACCAGTGAAAGTACAAAGATATCCAGTATCAGGATTTGTTTCAATGTCGGTGTGAACATAATAGGCAAGGCCTTCCTTTTCCCTTAAACGCTGAAAAAGCCTTGAGGACATATTTCCTCCAAGAAGAGTAGCCAGCACTAAGAAAGGATATCTTAAATAATGGAAAATGTTAAATCCTCTTACTCCAAGAGCGATATGAGCTTGCTCAGTATCTTTCTCAAAGAAAAGTCTTTTTGGTTTTTCTTGTTTCTCAACAACTTTCCTCTTTTTGGGAGATTTGCCAGATTTAAGTCTCAAAAAACAATTTTTAATCTCCTTTAAAGTTTTATCAATCTTAAAATTTCCAGCAATGCTCAAAACTGTATTTGATGCTAAATAAAAATTATTTACCCAATTTAAAATATCATTCCTTCGAATGCTTTTAACTGTGTTTTCTTCTCCGGCAATACTCCAGCCAGCTGGTTGATCTCCATAAAGAAGTTTCTCAAATAAAACCTCAATATAAAGAGTTGGGTTGTCTTTAACCATTTTTATTTCTTCCAAAATTACTGTCTTTTCTTTTTCTATCTCTTCTTCTTTAAATAAAGAGTTTAAAAAGATGTCGGAAACAACATCTAAAGCTAATGGCGCATAACTTTTTTCGACTTTCACAAAATATCCCGTATAGTCTTTTGATGTAAATGCATTGAATATTCCCCCAACCCTATCAAGTTCTTTTGAAATTGAAAGAGGATCGGGTCTCTTTTTTGTCCCTTTAAAACACATATGTTCCAAAAAGTGAGAAATTCCTCTTTTGGATTTTGTCTCGTATTTTGAACCAACCTTAACAAAAATAAAAACAGAGAAACTTTGAGTGTTTTCCAAGGGTGCGAAAACCACTCTCAAACCATTTTCTAAAGTTTTTTTAACAAGCATATTTTTTAATTTTTGCTTTGCCAAATTTAAAAATTGAGTCGTCTTTTTTCAAAAGACCATTTTTTGCCCCAATTTCCATCAAACAACTTGCAGAATTAGCTAAAGCAAGCTGAATACAATTTTCAAGCGAAAATCCTTTTAAAATTCCTGCAACAAAACCACTTCCAAAGGCATCTCCACATCCAGTTCGGTCAACTACTTTTCTTACCTTCAAAGCCTCAAATTTATAAAAATATTTTTTTTCAAAAACTATCCCTCCCAAGGGACCTTTGGTAATAATTCCAATTCCTTTTATCCAATTTTGAAGAATTTGAACAATTTCTTTTTCTCTTGTTGGAGGAGTCTTGGTTGCTAAACTTGCTTCTTCTTGGTTCATTATAACCACATCAACCATGCTAAAAATTTTTCCAAGTTTTTTTCCTTTTCTTAAAAAAATAAGATGTTCTTTGCTTGGATTAATTGCAATTTTAATTCCATTTTCTTTAGCAAATTTCAAAACTTTCTCAAAAAAAGGAAAAACCTTTTTGCCAAGAGGAGCAATGTAAAACCACTTTGCTTTAAGATTTTTTAAAGAGAATCTTGGAAGGAAATCTGAGGCGCCTCGATAAACAAAAATTGTGCGCTCTTTTTCTGAGGGTAAAATTACCGAAAGATTACTTAAAGCTTTTTTTGTTTCAAAAAGAAAGTCTAAAGAAATTTTTCTTTTTCTTAAATCAGCCTTGATTATTTTCCCAGCAAAATCACTACCAATGCTCCCAAAATAAGCTACCCTAAATCCTTGGTTTGAAAAAGTTGTCGCACTATTTGTCCCTCCTCCTCCGCTTGTTAAATAAACTTTTTTCACTGAAATTTTTTCTCCCAAATTAAAACAAATTGCTTTTTTGGAAATTACTTTTTTTGTTTCCTTACTTTCTGGGATTAAAAGAATATCCAAAGTCGCTGATCCAAAAGTAATCACATCAAACATATCCTTTTTCTTTGGCTAATTTTAGAATTTCTTTCTCCTTTTTTCGCATAATTGAAGTTGATTTAGTATCTTGGTGACCATACCCAAGAAGGTGCAAAATTCCATGAATAAGCCAAAAACCCAAATTTTCCTCAAAAGTTATTTTCTCCCTTCTAGCTAGTTCTTTAATATAAGATGGTGAAAGAATAACTTCTCCAAAAAGCTCTTTTTGAAAAAATTTAAGTTCCTTCTTTGTGGGCTTTTGGATATCTTCTTTTTTAAACTCAAGTTCGGGAACGATCTTATTAATCCCCTTAAAACGTCTATTTAATTTTCTCATTCTCCTTCGACCAACAAGCACAACGCCCAAATCTATTTTCTTATTCTCCTGCTCAAACACGAGTTCGCTTATTTTTTCAAAAAAATCTTTTTTGAGAGGAAGTGCAGTAAGGTTTAAAAATTCCATGAGGTTTACTCTCTTTCTTCCTTTTCAAGAGCTTCTCTGATTTTTGCCAATCTTCTTAAAGCCTTTTCCTTTTTCTTCCTTTCATTTAGTCTTGGCTGCCTTCTTAGTCTTTTTCTTGCCTCAAGCAAAATTCCGCTCCTTAAAACCATAAAATTAAACCTACCAATGAGGTTTTTTAAGGGCTCTCTTGGTTTTCTTTTTGCTTCAAGCATAAAAACTTTTTAAATTTTACCAGATTTTTTTTGAAAATCAAGAAATCGAGCTAGTTTTCTGAAATCTTTTTCTAAAATTTCTTTCATTTTTGGAAATCTCAAGCCGGCTGCTGGATGATAGGTTGGAAAATAAAATTTTTCACCCTCTTCAATGGCTCTTCCCCTAAAATCTTTTAATTTTTTTTGAGGGAAAAATACTTTAAGTGCCACTTCCCCAAGTAAAATAAAATATTTTGGGTTAATGATTTCAATTTGCTTTTTTAGGTAAGGAAGGCAGGCTTCAATTTCTTCTTTTTTGGGCTTTCTGTTTCCTGGAGGGAAGCATTTTAAAGGAGATGTAATAAAAATTTCTTTTCGTTCAAGTCTTGCTATTTTTAAAAGTTTGTCCAAAAGTTTTCCTGCTTTTCCACAAAATGGTCTCCCAGTAAGATCTTCATTGACTCCTGGTGCCTGACCAATGACTATAATCTTAGCATAAGCTGATCCTTCTCCTGGAACAGCGTTTTTTCTTGTTTTCCATAAAAGGCATTTTTTACAAGACTTTATTTCTTTATTTAATTCTTCAAGAAATTTTTCTTTTTGAAGTTCCATAGGAAAAATTCCCTTACCTTTGAAAGGTAAGATATTTTTTGGAGCCTTATTTTTTTAATCGTTGTGGGTGGCGAAGGAATCGAACCTTCGACCTCTGCTTTATCAGAGCAGCGTTCTACCACTGAACTAGCCACCCAGAAATGCGGACGGTGGGACTTGAACCCACACGGGAGAAAACCTCCCCAGGCTCCTCAGGCCTGTGCGTATGCCAGTTCCGCCACGTCCGCAAAATCATTTTAACACTAAACTTTTAATTTCTTTCTTATCTCTTTTTCTGACTTCTTTCTTATCCAGTAAAGTTTTGCTCTTTTACCTCTGCCTTTTTTTAGAAGTTCAATTTTGCTAACTAAAGGTGAGTGCAGAGGATAAATTTTCTCAACCCCTATTCCATCAATTACCTCCCTTACACAAAATGTAGCATTTGGTCCCATACCATGTTTTTTAGCAATCAAAATTCCTTCAAAAATAGCTTCTCTCTTTTCTCCCTTAAGCTTTTCATAAACCCTTATCCTATCACCTGGACGAATTTTTGAATAAATTTCGAGTTTTTCCATAAAAGATAATTTTGCCAAAAAATATTTTCAAATTCAAGCCGGGTCTCCACGATATAACCATGCTAAGGTTTTAAGAGCCGATTTTATTGAGAAATAAGTACCAAAAATGCACTCTTCCTTTTTTCCTTTCAGCACGGTCAGACCCGTGTTAAAAAGTTTGCCACTAGGTGGGGAAAAATGGACGTGTCCCTTTTTTTTCTTTTTCTTTTTTCTCTTCTTTTTATGGGCTAATTTTAATCAATTGGAGAGTGCGAGTGTAGGAATACCGATTATAAAGGCGAACATTTGAGCCATCAGAAATAATCAGGCCAGAACCATAATAACCTGGGTAATAGCCAGCAAGCCGCCAAGTGTTCCCGGCATCACGAATATAAAGGTTAAAATACCGGCATCACGAATATAAAGGTTAAAATAATATCCATAATCTCCATCTACATAATAAATTCCTGCTGGAGGATAATAACTACCATAGCCTGAAACACTAACCGAGATGAGAGTTCTTGGACCAAGAGATCTTACATCAAGAGCTCCATCAATTCTTACATTGCCAGCAACATGCAATCTTTGAGCTGGCGCCGTCGTCCCAATGCCGACGTTGCCAGAACCTATTAAAGCAATATGATCATTAGCATCATTCCACATACCAATAACTAAAGTGCTAGCTTCTCCCCCGTCTCTATCTTGAACTCCTATAAACCACTCATCCCCACAACCTCCAGAATAATCAGGACCCCAAATACCACTGTGAACTCTTGTCACTCTTGTTGTTCCACAAGAATCTACGAAATTTAGGTTTTGCCTTACGCCTCGAGTGCCAGTTTCAATTAATCCAGAAGCAACATGCAGTTTCGCCCCTGGACTCGTCGTCCCGATGCCGACGTTTGTGCCTGTATCGTAAATCTGGGAATTGCCAATTGTGGTAGCGGAAGTAAACTTAGCAAGATAATTTCCTGTTCCACTGCCCCCTATTCCTCCAATCGGCTCGCAGGTTACCGTCCCATCAGCATTAATCACTCGAATGGCATTTCCAGCTAAGCAACTTCCAGTAACTCTTCTTTGTAAATAAGTGGTATCGGCTGACAAAGTTACCTCTCCTGAGGTTCCTCCACCAGTGAGCCCTGTTCCTGCATTAACTCCGGTGATGTCACCAATAGTGATACAACTTCCAGCCAAGGTAACAATCCCACCTGAAATAGTAATTCCAGAGGGTATATTTCCTGCCTGGCAACTTATCGAGATGCCTGCTACTCCTCCTCTTCGATAAACATTTTGGGCGCCAATGTTGATGTCTCCAGCAACATCCAATTTATAAGCTGGTCCTGTCGTTCCAATGCCAACATTTCCATCTTGATTGATTACCATTAACTCGCTTGTCCCTCGATAAATTCTTAAAAAATCCTTTCCTCCTCCATAGGAGACTCCAAGATGATAAACTCCAGTCACATTTGGATTTCCAGTCCTATCAAGAGATAAAAATGGCAAAATATCTCCTCGAAGAAGAACTTTTCCTCCTTCAACTTGAAGTTTTATTCCACTCTCTGGAGCGCTTGTCATCCCAATACCAGCCTTATCAGTTACCATTAAATTTCTTCCAACAAGAACATCCTCTCCGATAATAGTTACCTGAGGACTTGAGAGGCTCCAAAAAGCAAAACCAAAAGCTAGTCCCAAAACAGCAAACATCAAAGTCCAAAGATTAACTTTCCTTTGAGAAGTCATAATTTTTCTTTTAAAACTTTAAAAATTTATCGACCTTTAAATTTTTATTCTATTATATACCTTTCATCCCAGATGGGGAGGGTAGAAATAGGTAGAAATAGGGACACGTCCATTTTTAGGTCTTGCGGGGTCGTCCTCTCTGCCCTACTCTTATCAGTTTAATTTTAAATTTTTCTATCATCTCTTTGATAAAATCTTGACTTCCTAAAATGCCCTGAGCTAGATTTTGACGCATTTTCTCAAGCCATTTTTTATCTTCTGCTATCATTATATATTTGCGATAATTTTGCTGACGTTCCTTTGTTGTAGCACCAAGAATTAAGTAGTTTGGATCAACATCAACAATCGGGTCGGGCTTCCCATAGGCATAAAAACAATAACTTGACCAAGGCCAGTCTTTTAAGTCTTTCACCAGACCAGCTCGTCGAGGATTATCTTCGATGTAATAACCGCATTGAGCCAAGTACCTTTCAGTTTGAATAACTGGACTTTTGTATCTTTCTTGCCAGATGTGACCAACCTTGCCATATTTTCGCTGAACATATTGGGCGTAAACCAGCATTAAGGCTTGCATAAAGCCAGTTAGACTTTCTTTGTTTGAGTAGAGCAAAAAATGGACGTGTCCCTTTTTTCGACGTCCTCTTGAAAAAATTTTTCAAATACTTTAAAAAGTTTAAAACTGAAGTTTATGCTAAAAATTAAAATACTTTTTCTTTTTTTCATCCTTCTTTTTGGTTTAGATGTAAATGCTGAAATTATTTGGGAAAAACATCCAGAACTCAAAATAGATCCGGAGGTCATTGAGCCAGGTGAAACTGTGAGGGTTAAAGTTCATGCTGAACATCCACAGGGAATAAATACTCTTGAAATTGCTATTGTTGAAGATGATCGAAGAATTCGTAACTATTTGCATGATTGCGTTTCTCAACCAATTTGCACTCTTGAAAAAAGCTTTACTTACCAAAATACTGGAAGATATGATGTTTGTGGCTATGTGGTCGCTCAGGTTGATTTGCAAACTTACACTACCCATCCTGAATGTCTTGTGATAGTTGTGAGAAGAAAAGGAGAAACCTGCGCTGGAGGAGATGAATGTAAATTAAATTGTCCTCTAACTGGAGATCCTGACTGTACCTGTGAGTTGAATGGGGGAATATGTTGCCCTGGAGATAAAATATGCAAATCAGAATCAAAATTAGCTGGTTATAATTGTCCGGAATGCTGCAAGAGCATCAATGACTGTATTTCTCCCGAAGAATTAGAATTTCCAGTACCTCGACTTCCAAAAACTCCAAAGGTGAAAAAAATTCCAGAACCTGGAGCTCCAAAACCAGGAAGGGAAGCTGGACCTCCAATTATCAAAGAACCTCAGATGCCCACCCCAGAGGAAGGGTGTGAGAAGATAAAAACATGTAGGTCTTGTCCCAATGAGTGTGCTTGTG